>Ga0207703_10000417_pt1 | contig 45236 bp, 44 predicted proteins | sample KBSSwiS12_FD_184304 | JGI IMG/M metagenome (GOLD analysis project Ga0207703, IMG submission 184304) | Switchgrass rhizosphere microbial communities from Kellogg Biological Station, Michigan, USA - KBS Switchgrass S1-2 (SPAdes) (version 2) | ecosystem: Host-associated > Plants > Roots >... | reverse complement strand
GAGCTTCAGAATTCCCTTGAGCTCCTCTTCGGCCTGACGCATCGCCTCCGCTGCCTCGTCGATGCGGCCTTCAGGAATTGTGAGGATGGATACGCGCACGATTGAACTCACGTGAAGGCCTCTACCTGGGAATCGAGGTCCACGACGCCCTGATATGGCTGAACAGAAGAAATTCTGCACGCCAGTCGCTCTTGCACGGTCCGCAGCGCCATGCAGGGGAATAGTGGGGTTAAAGTGGGGAAAGCCCCTTTCAACCCACGTAAGTGCTTGATTTAATGGCGTCCCCGACGGGATTCGAACCCGTGTTACCGCCGTGAAAGGGCGATGTCCTAGGCCTCTAGACGACGGGGACGCTGTAGCTTGAACAGTGCCGGCGGCCGACCGGCAAGGGCGCGCAGATTACACGCCTTGGGAGCTGTGGACAAATGCAACGAATGGCGGGCCTGCTTGCTCGCCCCGACGCAATTCGCCACGGAGGCGGGGCGAGCACTCCCCGACCGCATTGGTCGCGTCGCCGGTGCTACAGTGGTCAAACGATGCAGGCCAAGCCCCAGCAGACCCGTACCCCGCAAGAGCTGGTCGAAGACAATCGCCGTTTTTACGATTCGCTCTGGTCCGGGTCCCGCCTGGTCGAGCCCGACCGCTTCAATACGTGGCCCCTCGTGCAGTCTTTGCTGCCTCCTTCCGGTCTGCGGCTGGAAGTCGCGCCCGGGTTGAGACCTCGACTGCCGATCAAAGATACGCAGTTCGTGGACATCAGCGCGCCGGCTCTCGAGCAGCTCCGGGCCCGCGGTGCCTGTGTCACTTTGGGAGAAGTGACCGCGCTGCCGTTCGCCACCGCGACGTTCGATCTGGTATGCGCGCTCGACATCATCGAGCACGTTGACGACGAAAATGGCGCGTTGTCGGAGATCTCGCGAGTTACGAAGTCTGGCGGGATGCTGCTGATTTCAACTCCCTTGCATCCCTCCCGTTGGACACCCTTCGATGATTTCGTCGGACACAAGCGCCGTTACGAGCCGCCGTGCCTGCTGGCGAAATTGGCCGAGCAGCATCTCACAGTGGATCGCAGCGCGGTGTTTGGCATGCAGCCGCGCTCATCGTTCCTGCTCGACATGGGCATGTGGTGGCTGACGCACAATCGCGAGCGGGCGATGTGGTGGTACAACCGCGCCTTCATGCCGATCGGGCTGCGATTCCAGAAACCTCTGGACCTGGTCGAGGGGATGATTCCAACTGACTCGGTTGACGAAATATTGCTTGTTTGCCGCAAGGGGTAGTCATGTTTCAGGGATTTGGCGGTCTCATTTTCTTTCTGGTCGTGGCGCTGCTCATCCTGGTGTCGCTGTTTCGAACCGTCGAGCAGGCGACGGTCGCCGTCATCACGGTCTTCGGAAAATACCATCGCGTCATGCGCGAGGGTCTCAACATCAAGTTGCCGTGGGAGAAGGTGGCTTATCGGCTTTCCCTGCAGAACCGGGCGCTGCAGCTCGAATTCCAGGCCATCACGCAGGACCAGGCGAACGTAAAGTTCGCAACGATGGTGCTGTACGCCGTTGCGGCCGCCGAAGAAGAGGCGATCAAGAAAGCCGTGTTCAGTTTCGCTTCGGGCCGGGAGTTTCAGCTGGCTTTGCAACGCACCATCGACGGATCCATCCGGCAGTTCGTGGCCACGACGAAACAGTCTGACATTCTGGGCATGCGGGCGGAGATCGTCGAGCATACGAAACGGAATCTCGATGAGGTGGTTCTGGCGTGGGGCTATGTTGTTCGTGACATCCAGATCACGGACATGACCTTCGACAAGGAAATCATCGATTCCATGGCGCGCGTGGTGTCGTCGAAGAATTTGCTGGCCGCGGCGTCGAATGAGGGCGCGGCGCTGTTGGTGAAGCGCACGAAAGATGCCGAGGCGGAAGCTGCCTACAAGACCATCGGTGCCGAGGCAGATAAAAAGGCGGCAGCGTTGCGCGGGGAGGGATTGGCGTTGTTTCGGAAGAACATCGCCGATGGCATGAAGGAAGCGGCTGAGTTGCTCAAGAGTGCCGGCGTAAACGCGGAATTCCTGTTGTTTCTCGAGTATACGGACGCCTTGAAGTACGTCGCCGATCACTCGCAGGGCAAGGTGATCTTCATGGACAGCGGGGCGGCAGCGACAGCCAGGGTTGTGCAGGGAATCGCGGGCATGGGCGTCGATCTCCCGCAGGAGGTGGCGACCGCGAGGCGGTAAGCGGCGCGCCAGCCGGGCGCGTGGGCCGCCGCGAGGCGTGCGCCAGCCCGCGGCGCGAGACACCGCGCATCACCGAAGTGCCCGCGCCAACACTCATCGCCGCAGCACTAGCTTGGCCGCTGCGCCCGGTATCCTGGCGGAATGTGAACTACCGCACGGTTGCCCGAAGCAGGCTTCGGCAATCCCAACTTGCGGATGCTAACTTTCGTGGCCTGCAGGGCGGGGGGTTTCGAGGCATGAGCGCAAGTTTCTGGTGGGTCAATCACTCGCACACGGTCCGCCATGAAATCGATGGTGCGTACCTGTGGTTCGCGAACAAGGCGCGCAAAAGCAAGGCGCGCAGCGAGTCCGACAAGAACATTCAGCGGCTCCTTCCGGGAGACGTTGTCTATTCGTTCGCGGATGGTGCGGTCGGTGCCGTGGGTGTGGTCCTCGGATCTGCCCGGGAGGCTGCGAAGCCGTTGGAATTTGATTCCATCGCCGAGTACGTGGACACGCAGACCGGATGGCTGGTGCCGGTGCGCTTCATGACGCTCACTAATGCTCTGCGAACGCAGGATTACGGCGCGGAGCTCACTCCCGTCCTGCCACGCAAGCACCCACCCATTCTCGCGGGCGGCGCCAGTAATCAACATGTAGTCCTGGCGTCTGTGCCGCCAATGATGGCAACGACGCTCAATGGTCTCCTCGACGGTGAGGTCGAGCGCATAGTCGGAACCATCACTGAGTCTGTCGGACGGAGTCTGGCCGAAGACGCCGTTGAGGCGGCGATTCAACGGCGAACTGACATCGGCCCGGCGCAGAAGGCGGATTTACTCAAGGCACGGCATGGGCAGGGTGTTTTCCGTGCGAATCTCGAGCTCAACGAGCATTCATGCCGCGTTACGGGTGTGCTTGACCGCCGCCACCTTCGGGCTACGCACATCAAGCCGTGGAGCGAATGTGACGATGCAGAAAAGCTGGACGGCTCCAACGGCTTGCTGATGTCTCCGCACATCGCTCATTTGTTTGAGCGCGGATACATCTCCTTTTTAGACGACGGTGGTCTCCTGGTCTCCCAGGAGCTCAACCCGGTAGTTCTGGACAACTGGCACGTCGAGCTACCGTTGAACGTCGGCGAATTCCGCCCGGAGCAATGCTATTTCCTGGGCTACCACCGTCATGAGGTATTCCAGCAGCACGGTGCCGGCAGGCGCCAAAAATCGACGGAGAATTTCGAGCTGGTCCCCGTGGTGCTTACAACAGAGCCGGAGTCGGTTCAGCCGGTATAAGTACCCACGCGGCCACCAACGTGGCGGCCACCCAAGTGGCCCACCCAGACTTCAGGACATCTTGCGAAACTCCTCTGGACCTGTATATTTGTACAGCTCCGCCCGGCCCTGGAGTTTCTCCCAATGACCACCAGCCCCAAACTGCTGCTCGACACCTCCATTGCCCAGCTTCAGACACTGGCGGCGTTTCTTGCTGAAGAAATGGGTGAATACCGGCAGAAGACCGTGGTCGCGAGCCCCGAGGCCCGCGCTTGCAAGGAGATCCTGCTGACCATCAGCGTGCTCATCCCGAAGCTCCAGGCAGCCCGCTACGTTGTGGCCGACGAGGCAGTGAGGCCGGGTCGCTGCGTGGACTGCGAAGAGAGCTAGGCCGTGGGGCATCAAGGGCCGCGGGCTACCAAAGGCCGCGGACACGTGCTCGAACCATTCTTTCCGGCGGCGCATCAACATGCGCCGAGCGGTACACGTGGTTGCGTAGCGAGGCCACCAGCCTTCCAGATCGGCATATTGACCAACGTGTACGCCCACCCAATCGACAATCACCCGCCATTTCGCATGGAGATCCCGAGTGGGTGGGGTCGTGACCTGTTTGTCGGCGGCCGCGTCGGTCGGATGTGAATCCAACCTGAATAACCGGCCATCAGTAGCGGGGGCCGTAGTAGTAGCGCGGCCCATAGTACATAGGCGCGCGGGCGGGGGCCGTACGGGGCCACCACACACCCGGACAGGGTGGCGCCAAAACCCACAAGGATCAATAGCTTAGCAACAGTCTGCATGGTCGGGTCCTCCGCGTCTTCCAGTAGCGCGGGCCGTAATATCCCGGATGCACGGCTGTTACTGAAAACGCGCGGGGCCCCGATCGGCTGACATGTTTGAAACCGTGACGCAGTTTGCGCTCTGCGCTGTGAGCGGGTGTGAAATGCGAACCACTCAAGACTTTTCATATTGTGCCGCTACCGAAGCAGTGCCTGTTGTTTGATGATTATGGCAAAGTACCTCTCGATGGGCGTCGCGGCAAAAAGGGGCGCAGTGAGCTTGCTGAATACCGGGTGAACGAAATGCGTTATCTGGAGAACAAGGAACGTAGTACTGAGATTCTGCGTCTCGCGCTGCCGTTGATGGCGCGCCAGCTCGCCGCGTTTCATCCGTTGAGTTACGCGCTGTGGTACGAGCACTGCGCCGGAATGAACCCTGACCTGAGCCGGGTGCTCGATTCCCGTCTCACGTCCAACACCGCACTGACCGAAGTTGACGTATGGCGCCTGTACGCGCAACACATCGCTGCGCGGGACATGGAGGCGTTCGAGCGTTTACAGCTGCAACTGCGCAATCTTCTGGAAGACACGGCGCAGAGTGCGGCGTCTGTCAGCACCCAGGCGGCGCAGTTTGGGGAGTCGCTGGAGGGTCACGCCAAGGAACTGGCGAAACCCCAGGAGCCCGAAAGAATCCGTCAGGTGGTGGCGGACATGCTCGTCGGCACGCAGAAGATGCAGTCGGTCACACAGGATCTGTCCGCCAAGCTGCAGGCCCGAACCAACGAGGTCAATGCACTGACCGAAAGCTTGCGCCGCGCGCAGAGCGAGGCATTGCTCGACTCTCTGACAGGCCTGAAGAATCGCCGCGGGTTGGAGCGTGCCGTGGAGGATCTGTTGCGCGAGCCGCCTGGATTGCATGGCTCGGCGCTGCTGCTTGCCGACATCGATCATTTCAAGGTTGTGAACGACACCTACGGTCACGTCCTGGGAGACAAGGTAATCCGCGCTGTAGCGCACGTTCTGCGCTCGAGTATCAAAGGACGTGACGTCGCTGCGAGATTGGGCGGCGAGGAATTCGCCATACTGCTGCCGCAAACCTCGCTCAAAGGCGCCGCGGCGGTCGCGGAACAGATCCGTGGCACGGTCGAACAGGGGCGCATCTGTCGCCCGGACGGCAACGAATCCATCGGCCAGGTTACTTTGTCAGTTGGTGTTGCGATTGCAAGACCAGGCGACACGCTCGAAGCGCTGCTGGAGCGCGCCGATGCGGCGATGTACGCCGCGAAGCGGGCAGGCCGCAACAGAATCAGCGTGGCCGGCGACAGTACTTCTTCAACGACCGCTGCGTTCCAGAGCTAGCCTCGCGCGCCGCGGGATCGCATCCGCGTCCCAACCCGTGCGCCGCTTGCGCCCGCACCTTGGCACTGCCACTAAATCATCCCCCCATTGATCGAAATAACCTGCGCCGTAACATACCCAGCCTCCTCCGACGCCAGGTACGCCACGAGCCCCGCAACCTCCTCAGGTAACCCGGCCCGCTTCATGGGCACGAGCCGGCCGATCGTCTCGTCATCGAACACAGCCTTGCTCATCGGTGTCGCAATGATTCCAGGCGCGACCGCGTTGACCGTGATCCCACGGCTGGCCACCTCGAGGGCCAGCGACTTGGTCGCGGCATTCAGCGCGCCCTTGGCTGCTGCGTAGTTGACCTGTCCCCGATTGCCCGTCAGGGCTGTGATGGATGATGTATTGATGATCCGCCCCCAGCGGGTGCGAATCATGGGCATCATCAACGGTTGCGTCACGTTGAAGAATCCGTTGACGGAGGTATCGATCACGCGATGCCATTGGGCCGCGCTCATTCCGGGGAACACCGCGTCGTCATGGATGCCGGCGTTGTTGACAAGGATTTGAATCGGTCCGTCGTTGAGGATTGCTTCCAACGCTCGCCGGGTCGCGTCCGCGTCAGTAACATCAAAACTGACAGCCGCGGCGCGTCCGCCTGCCATGAGCACTTCGCTGACGATCGCGGCAGCGGCGTCAACTCCGCGATTGGCATGGATGTACACGTGATGTCCATCGCGGGCCAAGCGCTTGCAAATGGCTGCGCCAATTCCGCCGCTGCCACCAGTCACCAGCGCTCTCTTCACGTTCGAATCCCTCGCTGCGCGCCGGCTCGGTCCGCTCCCGCCCGCGGCCTAAAAACATCAAATGCGATTGCGGCGCGGCCTCTGAGCAACACAACCTCGTCCGCCGAGACTGTAAACTGATATAGCGCGGTGTTTTCATCCCCCGCAAGCCGTTCCACGGCGCTGACGAGGTCCCCTTGGACGTCATCCAGGCGATCGCAACTGAATTGGACACCTCTTGCGCTCGCCAGGAACCCAGGTGCAGCGGTAGTACTGGCGGCGGATGCAACCAGGGCTCCATGCACCGCCATGGTTTGAGCGGCATATTCAATCCCGCACGCGGCTCCGAGCCGGCCGTAGGCGCGCAGTGGGTTTTCCGGTGACCGATGGGTCGAGCTGCGGCAGCGCGCCCGCGTGCCATCCCAGCTCAACACCTCATCCAACAGGCACATGCCGTTCTGATGTGGAATGTGCGCCTGAATCCAAAGCCGGTCTAAGCGCAAGGGTCAACCTCCACCGCAATGCACCGTCCATCGAGGTACTCGATGTTGACGACAGCCGGTTTCCGCACGGCGAGTTGATACAGCAACGGCAGGCTGCGCGCTGCCGGAATCGACGCGCGCAGGGACTCGAGGGCAGGGTCTTGCATCCGCTCAGCAGGCGAGTCGGAGAACGACAGCGTCAGCTGGCCATGTGCGCCGCGACCTGACCGCGGCGCTGGGCCGGTCGATGCCACGGGTGCCGCCAAGTCGGGCGCCGAATGGCCGGCGCGTGCCGACCCCGCTGCGGCCACCGACTCCGCCACCGGCACCAACACCAACGCCACGCCAAACGCCTCCGGAATAGGCCGCTTCACAAACAGCGGCGGCGGATACTGCGCATCATAAGCCACCAGCAACACGGCAGTCTGCTCAACCACCACCTGCGTAACCGCCTCCAGCAACCCCGCGGCAAAACTCGCATCGAATGCGCAAACGGCATTCGAGGCCGCCTGCGAGCCGGTCGCGATACTCCAGTAACCGGCCGCCGCGTTGTGAACCGAGTTGTGAAAACGCGTCGGCGAGATCAGCCGCTCATCGAGAGAGAGGCCCTCGCAGATCTCATGGCAATTCTGCCCATCGCCACCCGAGGAGGCGAATACCGAAGGAAGGGCGGCCGGGTCGGCGCCTGCACGGGAGGTTGCCTGCAGAGCCACTCCCAGGGCGAGCTTGACCACCCGGCCGAGCCTGCGCCGTTCGGCAGGCGGCAGGCCGTCGGGTATCGGTAATACGGTGGGTCGGGGAATATAGGGCGAGCGGCCCTCCAGCAGGGCCGTGGAGCCCGTCCAGCTATCCAGCCCGGGCCCGAGCAGACCGATTCCTTCGATTTGTGCAGCCAGCTTGATCATGGGTGCGCCTCAGCCAGCGCGGCCGAGGACCAGGCTGCAGTTGGTACCCCCGAACCCGAATGAGTTGCTGAGTGCGCGCATGAGGCGGCCGGGCCGATTCTCCAGCAGGTATCGGATACCCGTTGCAGGATCGACGCTCTTCGTATTGATCCCCGCCGGGGCGAAGGCATCCTGCAACGCGATGGAGCAGATCACCGCCTCCAGTGCCCCAGCGGCGCCCAGCGCATGCCCCGTGGCGCCCTTGGTGGAGCTGCCTGCCGTTGTATCCCCAAACACAGCAGCCACCGCACGGCTTTCCGCGCTGTCGTTGCTGAGCGTGCCGGTACCGTGCAGGTTGATATAGTCAATGTCGCCAGGAGTGAGACCAGCGCTGTCCAGGGCGGCGAGCATCGCGGCACGCGCCCCCAGTCCTTCAGGTTGTGGTGAGGACATGTGGTAGGCGTCGCTCGACTCTCCAACCCCGAGCAGTCTGATCGCATCGGCATCCAGCGAGTCCGGTACGCGCTCGAGCAGCGCGAATGCCGCGGCCTCGCTGATCGAGATTCCATCGCGCGCGACGTCAAAGGGCTTGCAGGGGCCGCGCGAAGTGAGCTGCAGGGCATGAAACCCGTACAGTGTGGTCAGACACAACGAGTCAACTCCGCCCACTACCGCCGCATCGATCAGATCCGCAGCCATCATTCGCCGTGCGGAGCCAAACACCTTGGCGCTCGAAGAGCATGCCGAGCAAACCACGATGGCTGGACCCTCGAGCCCCAGCGTTCGCCGCACGAAGTCAGCCACGGAGAATGCGTTCTGCGAGCCTTCGTAGTGAAAGCTGTCCGGTAGGGCGCCGGTCGCCGGATCACGGTGGCGATAGGCCAGCTCCGTTTCCAGGATCCCTGCAGTGCTGGTCCCCAGAAACACGCCAATTCGCCGCCGCCCCCAGCGGCCCACGCTCTGCGCGACGGCATCGGTAAATCCATCCTGCCGCAGCCCCAACTGTGCCAGCCGGTTGTTGCGGCAATCGTACTGTTTCAACGCCGCCGGCAGCTGCTCCGCGTCGACACCGCTTACTTCTCCCGTCCAGGTGTCAATGGCCGCGGTTTCAAACGTACAGGGAGCGAGGCCGCCGCGCTGGGCACGCAGTGATTCCAGCGTTGCAGCCCGGCCGTGCCCGATGCAACTCGTCGCGGTGAATTTTTTCAGCAGCAGTTCGGTCATTGCACTATCAAAGAATCAGTCATGGGACGGGGCGCTCGGCGCGGGCGGGCGATCAACATCATGTTCGCAAAGGGCGTGCCCGCGCTCATTGGCAGCGGCGTACAGTCAAAGCCGGCACCGGCGAGCACTTCCAGCCATTCGGGCAGCGGGCGGCAATAGACCCTGGGCGCCCGGTGGTAATGCGTCAGCATGACCGTCTGATCGATGTACTTGCCGATGGTGAATCTGATCCCGCTGCCGGCATCCCCAACGCGCAGTAGCAGAACTCCGCCAGGAGCCAATGCCGCCCGGGCCCGATTGAGTACACAGAGCTGAGACTCGTAGTCGATGTAATGGAGTACATCGAGGATGACAATGGCATCCACCGCGCCGAATTCGGCTTCCGTGATGCAGCCGAGCTGAAATTCCGCCTTCTCGCCCAGTGCATCGCGCGCGCGCTGAATGTCGCGCCGTCTCAACTCGATGCCGCGGATCGCCTTGGGGCGCGGGGGCGCTGGCCACGCGGACGGCCAGGTCTGCGGCCGCTCGTCGCTGCGCGAGCGGGCCGCCAGCAGCCATGCGGCCAGGAGCCCTTGCCCACAGCCGAGATCGAGGATCCGCTCAGACTCGCCGAGCAGTCCCTCTTTGAGTATCCAGGTGAATGCCGGATCGCCGCGCAGCTTCCCGCGTGCCCGGAAGTACGCAAACAGATCCGTAGACCAGTAGGGCGCACTCGCGGCGTCGATGAGGGCGGCGGTTGTTGCGCATGAGCTCATGTGAGTGCCGATCGTAGTGTGATGGGCGTGAGTCGGGCAGCGGAGACCGTCTGCAAGAGGCGCGGGAGTACCTCAAGAATTACAGGAGTTCCGGAGGTCGTGCATGCCGCGTGGCCGTCGTGAAGCAACAGTATGTCGCCGCCGCGCAGTCCGCGTGTCAATCGCTGATACACAACGCCGGCGTCAGGGTTGACCGTATCGAATCCGCGGCGGGTCCAGCTTGCGAGCCGCAATCCCAAGCGAGCCAGCACCGGCTCGAGGAATGGACTGCGCAAACCTGCGGGCGCCCGGAAGAATCGGGGGCGCTGACCGGTTACTGCTTCGATAGTGTTTTGGGCGCGCTCGATCTCAGCGGCAATCGCCGCCGGGCCCAACACCGAAAATCTGTGAAGATGGTGCTGACTGTGGTTCTCAATCGAATGGCCGCGGCTGACGATCTCGCGCGCCAGCTGCGAGTGACGCTCCACACGCTCACCAATGCAGAAGAACGTGGCTTTGGCGCGGTGCTCATCCAACAGGTCGAGCACCTGAGGCGTGATGCTTGGATCCGGCCCATCGTCAATTGTGATTGCAACAGCTCCGGCCGCCGCCGCGGCCGTTGGCAGATGCGTCCAGTTCGGTCCCAACAGTGTGCTTCGCGGCCAGAGACCCGCGGCCACGAGCACCAGGTGATCGGCGACGACGGCGCCCAACACCCAGGGCCACAAGTGCGGGCGCGCAAGCAACGCAACCAGGGCGCCGGCGTGCAACACCAGCGAGGCCTGGATCGCCAATGTCGGCTTCCAGCGATCAGCTGTTTGAGGCTGCGGCACTGGACTGCAGGCTCCTGTCCTGACGGCTGAACTGGCTGTCGAGGAAGTCCGCCCAGAGTTGGGTCCAGACCGGCCACTCGTGCCCCCCGGGAATCACCCTGACATCTGCCGGCTTCAATGCCGCGGCCATCATTCGGTGACTGTTCGCGAAGCGATCCTCGCGGCCGTATCCCAGCCGCAGCGCAACTGCATGACTCCCGTGCGACTTGATGAAGCGCCAGACGCGGCGCTCATCATCATCGGCGGCCAGCTCGCCGGGTTGCCAGGCTGCGACTCCATTCGCCCGCTCGATCTCCCCGGTGATCATGTGGTTCCCGAGATAGGGCGCGAGCAAACACAACCCGTCAATCTCGGGCGTGTAGCGCTCGGCGAAGGCGAGCCCTACAAAACCGCCGAGCGAGATGCCGCAGATCCAGATCGAACGGCAACCCACTGCCCGCGCCGGCAACACGAGCTCGTGCCGTATGCGGCGCAATATGGTCCGATCAGTCAGGTGCTGCAGGTTGAGCTCCGCGAAGACGAGGTCGAGCGGCAGCTCGCGTTCGCGCACCGCGGTGACAAACCCCGCCTGCACGAAATCCTCGGGCCCGGTATAGGCTGCGGGCAGGAACAGTACCCGCGTGTTTGCGGTTGCTCCGGGCTGCGCAGGCTCACAAAGGGTACGCATGCGATTACGCCGCCGCAGGCGCCGCAGAACGGTCCGCCGGCTCCCGAAAATCGCCCGCCAGTAGTGCGGAAAACACGAGCGCCAGCAACGCCCCGGGTGCCACCGTGGTACCCAATGCAGCCAGTATCGGCACAGACGAGAAGCCAAGCACACCAAATCCCACGACCGTGGCCGCGTTCGCAATGACCAGCGATGCCAGGGTCAGCGGCGCCGAGCCCGCCTGCGCTTCGCTCGCGCGCCGGTCGAAGAACAATGCGTAGTTGGATCCCACCGCAACGATCAACAGCATCCCGATCAGGTGCAGCAGGGTCAATTGTTGGCCCATCAACACCAGGCAGGCGGCAACGGTGAGCACCGCCAGCACCAAGGGGGCGACCACCCGCAACACGCGCAGGGGCGAGCGCAGGAAGATCAGGAGCAACAGGACGATGCCGGCAAATCCTGCCAGCGAGAGCCGGATCACCTCGGACAAGTAGCTCGAATAGAGCCGGTCGACTTCGCCCTTGACGTCCAAGACCACGGCCTCCACGCCCTCCCCGAGAGCAACCTTCGCGATGGCAGAATGTACCCGGCTAACATCGATGGCAACAGTGGTCGGCACGCGCAGTGGCAGCAGTGCGCTCCACCGTGCCCCGCCATTGAGCAGCAGTGCGTCCACCCCGGTCGCCAGCGAGGTCCCCTGCAGCTCCTTGCGCGTCAAAAATGACTGCTTGCGGGCCTCCTCGACGTCATGCAAAAACGGTCCGAGGCGCTCCAGCCGCAGGGGTAGTCCATCCAACGCCTTTTCCAGATTTGCCTTGAGATCGGCGGCGCCGGGGAGGCTCTCCTGGCGCGCCCGTTGGGCCGCGCTGCTGGGCAGATACCGTGCGGGACTCTCGAATCCGGCAATGACCCCCTGGTCGACGAGCTCATCGAGGGTGGGGGCGATGCCTTCCGCCGTATGCAGTACTGATTCCTGGCTGGGTCCCGAGACGACTACCAGATAGCTCACATCGGGGGCTCCGATGTCGGAGCGAAGCATGGCGTCCAGCGCCTGGTCCGCCTTGGACACAGGACTCAGGGCGGACAGCTCGGGGTTCCAGACCGGTCCTCGGTGGGCGTATAGGGCGATAGCGGCGAGAATCGGAATGCTGAGGAGGAGGGCTCGCGGTGTCCTCACACGCTGCAGTGCCGCGGCAACTCGAACTCCCAGTGGCGTCAGATCGCGGATATGCAACTTCGGGGGCAGCAGGTTGGGGAGTACGTACCGGGTCACGAGCGCGGCCGCGACGAGGCCGCTGATGGAGAACAGGCCGAGTTGCGCCAGGCCCGGAAAGGCTGATGGCAGCAGGGATGCGAATCCCACTATGGAGGTCAGTACTCCGAGACGGATGGTAGGCCACAGGGTGGCGGTGCGTTGTTGCGACTGAATGAACAGATAGATCGAGTAGTCCACCGATTCGCCGATCAATGTCACGCCGAACCCGAGTGTGATTCCGTGTACGGCGCCGAAGCCGAGCGCCACGCAGGCAATACCGGCGAGGGCGCCCGAGACAACCGGGATGAGCCCCAGCACCAGTGCACGGAAGGACCGATAGACCCAAAGCAACAGCAGGGTGATCAGCAAGGTGCTGACGATGGACAGCCGGGTCACCTGTTGTTTGATGGTCGCGCGGGCTGCTACGGAGAACACCCCGGGTCCGCTCATTTCGAGGGAGGCCCCGGCAGCCCCACCACCCTCCGCAACCGCCGCATCAAACGCCCGCCGCACAGCCTCGATCGCGCGCTCCTGCCCATCCGTATCCGACCCGGCAGCACGCGTCTGGACCACCATCAACGCGCGCTTGCCATCCCGTGACGCCCACGCGCCATCCACCGTGGGCGGCTGTCTCTCGCTTCCCAGCTGATCGATGATCTGCAGCATCTCTCCAGTTGGATCGCGCGGCAGCAGCGATTTCACCAACATGCCGGCCGGCGAAGCCAACAGGTCGAGCGTCTCCTGGATCGACTCCCGTAATCCCTGCGCCGTGAAGTGCGCAGGATTCACCGCCTCGCTCAACAGGTACCGGTGGTTGAACAACAGCTGCCGATCCCGGTCGAGCCCCACCGGCTCCCCATTGTTGACAGCCACGAATTGCGGATCGGTACGCAACCGTCTGCCCATATTCATGGAGATCCGTGCCCGTTGGCCCGGATCCGCGCCCTCGATACCGATCAGAATCAATCGGGAGGCAATCCCCTCGCGAAGCTGATCAACCAACAGCCGCTGTGTCGCTGTCGGGCTTCGGGGCAAGAACGCGGAAAGGTCCGTCGTGTACCGTGCGAAAATAACGATGACTAGAGCGACGAGAACGAAGGCCCCCCAGACCGCCGTCGCCACCACACCGGCGCGTGTCATTGTGCTACGTCGGCGCCGATCGTCAGCAGCGAACGATCACCGTCTGCCTCCCGTATCTCCACCGAGTGAATGACATCTTTCCCGCCCTCGATGTGAATCTCTTTGACCGTCTGCGCAAGCTTGGGGTCGCGCGGCACGAGCGCCAGCGTCCAGTGATCGAAGCTACCCGTGAAGTCAACTTTGAAAACCTGCTCGAGCGCAGCCCGGTCGCCTGCCAACGTCGCGCGGATGCTCTCGATGAACGGAATGACCTGCGGATATTGTTTCAGGTCCAACACGTAGTGATGCCGCCCCCGCTGCGCTGAAACGGTGCCACCCTCGAGCACCAGGCTCTCAGGCTTCGGCTTGAGCGTCTTTTTCTCCAGCCTGTCGGGCGCGTCGTACAACAGCTCGCCGGATGACTCGACGGGCCGGTCGAGCAGGGCGAGGTATTTCTTTTCCACAAAAGTCACGTGCCCATGCTTTCTCTGCGCCAGCGCGCTCATGAGCTGGTCGAGATCCGAGTCCGCGGCACGAGCGTAACGCGCGCCAGTGACCAGCAGCAGCACACAGGCAAGCAGCGGCGCAGCAGCGAACATCCACCCCAGAGGCCGCGATGCGTCAGTGACGTTCATCGTTCCGAGGCGCTGCCACGCCAGAAGTCAAAGAAGTTGAACCAGTTGTACGGATCGCTGCGAACGTATTTTTCCAGCAACCCGGCGTACCGCTCGACCGCCGCGCGGACCGCGGCGCTGCGTTGCCGCGGCTCCACGCTCGAGAAATCCGCGAGCGTTTCGAACACGACATGGTAGCGATTCCCACCCCGATACAAGCCGATCATGAAAATCACGGGCCGCCGCATGATGGCGGCCGCCCGCATCGCCCCAATGGGAAAGTGCGCCGGCCGGCCCAGGAACCCGACCTCCTGGGTTGCCTCATTGCCGAGTGTCCTGTCGCCCAGGACACCCACGAAGATACCCCGATCCAGGTACTCCTGGATCTTCAACATAGCATCCATGCGGCCCAACGCGATGACATCCGGTTTGGCGGCTGGGTTGATCGCGGTCAGCATCGCATTGACCCGGCGCGCGTTGTCCTCATACATGGCCATCGCGACCTGCAGCCCGGGCTGGCGTTGTCCCACTGTCCGGATGATGTCGAAACTCCCAACATGCGCCCCCATGAGGAACGCGCCGCTGCCCGCCTCGACCGCGCTGCGGACCAGCTCCTCGCCCGCTACCGAGATGTCGAACAGATCGAGCCGCTCCTTCATCAGGTATACGCGGTCGTGAATTGTTGTTGCAAAAGTCAGCACGTGGCGGAAACGATCAGCCGCAGTGGGTTCGCGGCCTAGTGCCGTGCGCAAATACGTCCGTGCATGGCGGCGCGCCGTGGGCGCAAATGTGAAGAAATAGGCCGCGATCAAATACAGGAAGATGCGGCCTCCGGCACGCCCCAGCCGCAGCGACAGGAACGTCATTATCCGCAGCATGGCCATGCTGCCGCGCTCGCGATGCCTGACCCATTCCGCCGCGCTCGGCCGCGAGCGGGCTACCTCGTCAGCCTTGCTCGCCATGGGGTTCCATACTGTTGGAGGGCACCAGGACGCCACTCGCAACAGCCCTGTCCGTGGTGCGGATCGCAAAGCGCACCGAGCCGTTCGGCAGTCTCTCATGCTCGAGCGTCAATGCCTCTCCGGGACGAACCGCGCTCTGAAACTTCGTGCTGCTGACCTCCCATTTTCCGGGGCAGCCGAGCTCATGCAGCGCCGCGTCCAGCAACACAACTCCCGGCAACACCGGTTGTCCGGGAAAGTGACCTGAGTACGCCGGGTGATTTGCCGCTATTGGCAAAGACGTGACGATCATGCGCGCTTCATCGCGTTGGCCGCGAGCGACAGCAGGGCTTCATGTGGCAGCTTGCCCGTGTCGTTGCGCGGCAGAGAGTCTACGAACAGCAATGGCCGTGGCAGGAATACCGCGTCGATCCGCTTGCGCAGCTGTTCAGTCACGGCCGCCGCGTCGAGACCTGGAGCCACCACGAGCGCCGCAACGCGCGTCACGCCGGTCGAAGAAGCGCTCTCATTCTCCTCACGCACGAAAAAAGCACCGTCGGCCACGCCCGGAATGGCATTCAGCTGATGGTTGAGATACGACAGTGAGCTGCGCTTCCCCGCAATATTGACCAGGTCTGACAGTCGTCCGTGCAGCAGGAACCGGTCCTGGGCGGTGATCTCGAGCACGTCGCACATCGGGGTTGGCTGCTCCACGTGGCCACCTTCAGCCCAGGTTTGTTCCCCGTCACTGGCGAGGCGAACGCCGCTGAAGAGCTGCCATTCGACGGTCTGCGCGGTTCGGCGGCTGGCAATCTGGCCAGTCTCGGTCGAACCGTAAATCTCCAACAGCCGGGTCTCGAAGCGCTGTTCCACCTCGCGGGCCAGGTTCTGCGAGAGCGGGGCGGTCGCCGACAACACGAGATCCGCTGACGGCAAGTGAACACCAGCCGCCAGCAGCGTGCGCAGATGAACCGGTGTCGATACCAGCAGCCGAGGTTGCGGCACGGAGCCGAGCTCGCTGCACACATCCGCCGGATAGAACGGCCTTCCGGCACTGAAGGCATTGCCGCTCTGCAGCGCCAGCAGCACCGTCGACTCGAACCCATACATGTGCTGCGGTGGAACGGTTCCGACAATGGCATGCGGCCGCCCGTCCAACAAGCCGAGCCGCTCTGCCTCGAAGCGCACGCAATTGACGAGCCGTCCCCAAGTCTTCTTGTAAGGCAGGGGAGTGCCTGTCGAGCCTGAAGTAAACACGTACGCTGCAAGACGCTCCGGCTCGATCTGCAGCGGCTGCCATGGAACCGTCTGTTCGTCGGCCGCAGGGCTCCCGCGGGCCTCGCCCGGCTGCATTGCATCAGGAAAACGCACCCGCGGAAGATCAATCTGACACCGTGAGTCGTCAGTCAGACAAAACACATCGGGAGCGAACTCAGTCAGCTGACGGATGACTTCCGGAGTATGCGTGGAGGGCAACAGGCTGACCTTGTTCGCCACCAGGCTTGCCGCGAACGCGACGGTAAACCGATACCGGTCGCTGCAGGCATTGAGAACGTGCCGGCCTTGCGGCAGAGCGGCCGCGACCCGCATGACGTCTGCGAGAAAAGCCCGGGCCCGAATGGGAGCTCCCGCGCGGTAGGCAACCACCGCATCCGGGGAGGTGTGCGATATCAGCGGAAAGGTAGCCAGGACGCTACTTAGTCCTGTGTGTTGCGATGTAGTCCGCGAGGTAGCGCAGCGAGCGGAAGATCTGCTCGTTCTCTTCGCTGTCGGCGCGGAGCTGAATGCCATATTGCTTCGAGACGACCAGCGCGATCTCGAGAATGTCTATGGAGTCCAGGCCGAGTCCTTCGCCATAGAGCGGTGCCTGTGGATCAATGTCGGCGGCGGCCACATCGAGGTTCAGGGCGGCAACAATGAGATCGGCAACTTCGCGTTGCAGAGCTGCGTTGTCAGCCGGCGGCGCCGGTTGTCGGAGAGGCGACGCTTTGTCGGACATATACCCTAAAAGAATTCGCTGAACGGCTGGCCCATTTGGGCGGGGGCGCCTAGCCCACAGGCGTCATGATACATGGCGTTAGCTGGAGCGCAAACCAGACTCCCCACAGCCTCAAGGGCCGTCACACAATGCGCGCGCCGTCAGGGTGCCTGGCGTGCCCTGCGCGCAACGAGCAGCGGGAGGCGTAGCAGAAAGCCCGCAAACAGGCGGATATGCATGGAGGTCAGCAGGATGTTGTCACGCAGATAGTTAAAATGCGACACGCCCCCTTCCTCAGGCCGGAAATACCGGACCGCGGCGGGCAGATTGGTGGCTTCGACGCCGCTCCAGCTCAGCCTGACCACGATTTCCACGTCAAAATCGAAGCGGCGCATCCAGAAATGGCTGTTCATGATCCGCACCAGGGGCCCGGCCGGATAGACACGAAACCCGAACAGCGAGTCGTGGATTCCGGCGCCCAGGGTCTCCACATTGGCCCAATAGTTCGAGATTTTGCGCCCCTTCACGCGGACGCTGGGCGCGGTGGCATCAAAGATGGGCTCACCGAGGACCATGCCCGCAGGCTTTGCCGCGGAGGCCGCCATAAAGGCTTTGATACGGTCAGGTGGGTGCTGCCCGTCGGAGTCCATGGTCAGCACGTGCGTAAAGCCTTGGCGTAACGCTTCCACGGCGCCATCCAGCACGGCCGTGCCTTTCCCGCCGTTCCTCGAGCGGATCAAAACACGTAGCCCGGGATCGTCCTTGGCCATGGCCTGAAGTGCCTCGGCCGTACCGTCGTTACTCCCGTCCACCACAACCCACACCGGATTCCACTGCTGACGGGCGCCCTCAACCGTCTCGAACACCTTCCGGCCGGGGTTGTAGCTTGGAATGAGTACCAGGTGAGTTGCCGACCGCTCAGGTCCCGGCGCGGGTGGCGCGCTCATAAGGTAGTCATCGTCCCGACGACTGGGATGACTGGCTATAGGTGCTCAAGTGCGAATCGCCGGCCTCGCTGCCCAGCCATCCGGATTGCGGTGCGCCGCTGAGCTGCTGGGTGTACTCGCGCTCCAGCGCAGTCATGAAGCTGTTGACATCGGCAGGCGGGTCAAACCTGCGCCCCAGCCGGACGCGGTACGTGATGGGCAGGTTGGGACGCCGGAACAAAGGCCAGCCCTTACCGAGGTACGGCGAATCCGTTTCGATGATGGCTACCTGTACTGGCACACCGGCATGTTTTGCAATGATGCCGATGCTTGCTTTGAGCGGATTGAGCGGCTCGCGGGTGCTGCGCGTGCCTTCCGGGAAGAGCAGGAGTACACCGCCCTCGCGCAGATCGGCGACTGCGTCCTTGATCATCTGGCGTGGCTGGTCGCTGGGAATGTATCGGGCCAGGCGCGAGCCGGCGCCGAGAAAGGCATTCCTCATGAGCTCGGCCTTCATCACACACGCAATGTTCGGATGCCGGGTCAGGATCAGCAACGCATCGATCAGCGACGGATGGTTGGGTGCCAGTATGACGGGAGGTCCCTCCCGCAACGAGTCGATCGCGCTCAAGTCGAGTTTGTAGGCGCCGGTGATCGTCAGTGCCCATGAGAAGGTCCGAAACCCGGCCATGATTCCGAATCGGCCCGCAGCCGTTCCCAGGCGCCGCGGCAACAGCGGATACATCAACAACGCCCACACGGAGAACAGGAGGCAGATCAGACCCAACAGCGTCAGCAGCGCGTAGGCGAGCACGTATTCGTGGATGATCCTGAGCGGCCGCAGTAGGCTCATCATGAGTCCGACAGGCTCCTAATCGTCCGTAACATCCGTATCACTCACCAGTCGCTTCGACTGACGAATGATCCACGCGATGCCGGCGCCCGCTGCCCAGTAACTGTCGCGTTTCACGAGGGGGCTCGATTCGAAGGCAGCGCCCGCGAGCGTGTCGTGACGCACGTATGCCCCCATCCAGAATGAAGGATAACGTTTCGACAGCGCTACGAGAATCTCCGCCCCGGAATATCCGGCGCTCGCCTGGTACGCCGGGCGCTCCGGCGTCGCGAATTGCGGGGCGACCGTGTAGAAATAGTCATGATAGCGATGGTCGGCAAACAGCGGACCCGCGAGAGCTCCGAAGTACCAACCCTGGAAACCAGCCACGTCCTTGATATCGATACTGGCATGCGGCGCGAAAATCGCGCCGATGGAATGGGGCCGTGCCTGCACGGTGAACACGCCGCGCAGCGGCAACCGCACATCGAACCTCACTCGCTGGTCAGCCGACTTCCACAGGTGCAGGTCCAGCGACGGCCCGATCTCCACCGTGGAACGCAGATCCGGCATACCGGCCCGCGCCGCATTCCTGCGCACCGGCGTGGTGGCGTTGGCGCTGATGTTCAGCTCTATCCAGTCCTGGCTGAACAGCTCGCCGCGGATGCCCCTTCGATCCGACTTCAGAAATTGGCCCCGATAATAGAAAACGGGGAGGGGGAGCACGTACACGTGCGTCGTATCGGCGCCCCGATAGTCCGCAAAACTGACCGCGCCCGCGCCGAGGCCGAACTCCCAGAGGGGCTTGTCTTCGGCAACGGCGGCCTGGATACCGGTAGCCAGCAACGTGGCTGCTGCGAATAACTTCAATCGCAATCGCGTTCCCTTCCAATGGCTTCGATCTCGACGAGCAGGTCCTGGCGGCAAATGTCCGCCTGCAGATAGACCACCTGGGCCTCACGGCCGAGCGCGGTGTGAAGTTGGGATTGAATGAGCGGCAAGTCCGCGCTGTTGCGCACGTACACTTTGCAGGCCAGCGTCTCCATGCCAAAGCGCGGCGCGCCTGACACCCGGTTGGCTTCGCCGAGCAGCGCTTCAATGTTGATGAGGGTCTCGCGTGTTTGAGCCGCTACGTCGCCCGGGTGCACCGTCTGGTGGCCGACGATGCTCGCGGTGCCTGAGATGAAGAGAATCGATCCGGAGGGTTCGCGCAGCACGCTGGCACGGGAGAACGCCGGCTTGGGGCCGTACTCTGGCGGATATTCGTAGGCGCTCACCTGCCTGGGGTTCTCGATGAGCGCGGGCGCTTTGCGGCTCGCCAGAAAGTAAATGACCAGGGGGCTGCCGTTCACCGAGCCCAGGGCACAGGCTGCCGGGACATTGCCCGTCAAATCGCGCCCCGAGGCGATGAGCGCGCTTCGGCGGGCGCTGTTGAATTGCCGGTAGCGCTCCATGCCGTGCGTGTCCACGTTGATCTGCGGCAAGTAGTTCCAGACGCGCAGCAGATGCGGATATGCCAACGCATCGAGTGTCGCAAAGATTTCGCTGTACGAGTCCCTCGTGGCGGTATGCAGAATCGAGGCGCCGTCGTGGCTGCCTTCGCTCTCCGCGATCGAGATGCATCCAAACAGCACCTCCTCGCTGCACCTATACCGCACCCGGCCCAGCTGCCCGGACTCCACATGCTGATGGGTCCGCCAGATCTCGCAAACCTCGCCAGGCTGGTGCGCGGCTCCCAGCACTGGAGTTCTGATCTCCACCACGGGAACATCGTTCGCAGGCAGCGCCGAGGAGGGCGACACATCGAAAACCGCGATGCCCAACACACCGTCCCACCGTGCCGAAGCTTGTGCGGCAAGTGGAGCGTAGTCGACCTGAAGGCCCGCTTCTAAAGCCATCAGCCCGCGGTCATCCGCTCGGGCTCGTCGGGCCGGATGTTGACGGCGCGCCGCCGTAAGGCGCGCAGCGAACGCGGGAGGTTCAACGTCGAGAAGACGTAGTAGACAGCCTTGAAGGCACGCAAGGATTTCCAGATCGGCGTGTCGCTGTAGATGTCCCCGGCGAGCAGGCTGAGCATGGCTTCCTTCATCCGCAAAGCATTGCGCGGCGCCATGAACAGGTCGCGCATGGTTGGATTGGTGATGCGATAGATGAACCACGAATACTCTTTCGGTCCGTGCCGCACCACACGATCGTATTCCTTCATGGCCGCGGCGTAGCTGCCCGGCTCGCGCAGACAGGTGTCCAGCGCTTCAGCGGCTGCGACCCCGCTCACCATCGCCATGAGCACGCCGGAGGAGAACATCGGATCGATGAATGTAAATGCATCGCCGGCGAGGATGAAGCCCGGTCCAAACGATTGACTGCACGAGTAGGAGTAGTTGCCGGTCGCCTCGACATCCGAGACCAACTCGGCATTCGTCAGCCGCGCCGCCAGCGGCGCGCACATTGCGATCGTGTCCAGGAAGAAGTCACGGACCGGCACTTTCCGGCTCTTCATGTAATACGGCCACACGACGGCGCCGATGCTCGTGGTTCCATCGCTCAGCGGTATGAACCACAGCCAGCCGTGCTCGAACCAATATATGGAGATGTTGCCGGCGCGCTTTTCATCCGGATACCGCGCGGCATCCTTGAAATGGCCGTACAGCGCCGCGCTGTTATGTCTGCTGTTGCGATGTTTGCTCCGGAGCTGGTTGCCCAGGAGGGTGTCGCGGCCCGAGGCGTCTACGACATAGCGCGCGAGCCAGGAGACGGTGCTGCCGTCATCGTGCTGCGCCGTGACCCGCATGCGCATGCCATCCGGATGCCCTTCGGGCAGGAACTCCACGTCCCGCGCGCGGCAGCCTTCCAGCACCTGGGCGCCCTGCCGGGCCGAGCGGCGGATCAGGATCTCATCGAATCCGGAGCGGCGTACCTGGTAGGCAAAGGGCAGCGACTTGTTCCACCCTTCGGTGAAATTGAAGGTCTCGCCCCGTCCGCCATGCCACGGCGAGACGAATTCGGCGCCCCATTTGCGCATGCCAATGGCACGCACCTCGTCTGCGACCCCCAGCCGCTCGAACAGCGGCAGGTTGGCGGGCAGCAAGGACTCGCCGATGTGAAAGCGGGGGTGCCGGGACTTTTCGAGCTGCACCACGCGGTGGCCGCGCTCGGCCAGCACGATGGCGGCCGAGGAGCCTGCCGGACCACCGCCAATAACGAGGATATCTGTCTGTTCGGATGGGACTTTCATTGCAGGCGCGGAATTTATCATGGCCCGCAGCGGAAAGCGGCCTGGTCACCCAAGCTTCATGAACGGTGCCCGAGGCTCATCAGGGCTCCTGGGCGCCGTCCTTGCGCTTGACCGCTTCCTTGACTTTGGTGGCGTCCTCTTTGACGGCCGTGCCGACCTTCCTGGCGCCCTTCTTGATGGCCGCACCGGCCACCTTGGATTCACGCTTTACAGCTTCCCCCGTCGCCTTGGCCCCACGCGCAATCGCATGCCCGGCCTCGCGGCTGTCCCGTTTGATGACCGCGGCCGCCTCCTTGGCATCGCGCTTGACCTTGGCGCCGAGCTCGCCCGCATCCTGCTTAATGGAATTGCCGCTGCTGGCCTTGTCATCCTGGGCGAACGATGTCATCGGCGCGATTGCCAGCCAGGCTGCCGCGGCCGCCAGCAATAGACGTGCTTTCAAGCCGGTCTCCCCCGGTGCTAAGGCCCTGATTGGGGCTATCGTACCTGCGCCAGGCGTCCAAATCCTCAGGCTCATCAATATCGAGAGCCAGTTCACCGGATTCGAAGATGCGCGCTTCGAGGCCATGCTCCAGGGCCGTTCGCAGGTGCGCGGCGAAGCTGTTTGGACCGAAGCGCAGCCGGATGGCATCGGCCGGCGTGCACACCAGCGCGTTCGTGCCGATATGCCGGCGGTCCGGCACTATCGTCACGCCCCGCTCCTGCAGGTGGGCAGCTTGCAGCAGTGAAGTGAGCGATTCGCTGCTCACCAGCGGTAGATCGCCGGCGACGATCAGCGCGTTGGTGATCCCTACGGCCGAGGAAGAGGCGATGGCCGCTTCACACGCGCAGTTGATTCCCGCATCGCGCATCTGATGCATCACCCGCACGCCGAGGTGGCCGGCGAAGATCTCAACCTCCGCGCTCGATGTCACGATCACCGTGTCGCGCACCAGTGGAACATCCCGCAGTGCGGTTATGATCCGCCGGGCCAGCGTGAAATACATGGAGTGCCGCTGCTTCGCCGTCAGCTCTTCCAGCAGCCGGTGCCGCGCACAGGCTGGATGTTTGAGAGGCACAAAAGCGCGGATGTATGACATAACCTAACGCTACCATTCCCGCGCGCTTACAACAAACGAATCATTTGTGACCATCGGCCGCGAAACGCTGCAGTGCGGAGGAATCGCGCCGGGCGAGCGCCTGGCGCTGCCGCACTCTTGCGGCATCCATCAACATGCGGCCCGCCCAGCGATACACGTTGTTTTCCTTGACGGTGCGCCGCATCAGTTGCATCCGCTCGCGCCGCTGTGCGCGTGGCATCTCGATCGCCGTCTCGATCGCGGCGGCCGTTTCGGACACATCGAACGGATTCACCAGCAGCGCCTCGAGCAACTCCCTGGATGCCCCGGCGAACGTGCTCAGTATCAACACTCCATCCTCGTCGTCGCGGGCGGCCGCGAATTCCTTCGCCACGAGATTCATGCCGTCATGCAGACTGTTGACGATGCAGAAGTCGGCGGCGCGATATAACTCCCAGACGGCTGCCGGCGTCTGTTGGGTATCCACCAGCACGATGGGCTGCCAGGTGTCGGTCCGGAACCTGGTGTTGATGCGCTCCACTTCCGCGAGCGTGCGCTCCTGCAGGCTGCGATAGGACGGCAGCTTGCTGCGCGAAGGCGCGGCAATCTGCAGGAGTGTCACCTTGCCGCGCAGCTGCGGTCGCCGCTCGAGCAGGATCTCGATTGCCTGGAACCGCTCGACGATGCCCTTCGTGAAGTCCCATCGTTCGACACCAACACCCAGCGCCACATCCGGGCGGATGCCATAGCGGCGGCGCACATCGCTACGTGCGAGGGTGACTGGCGGCAGCTGGTCGAGTTGCCGTGGTGGCCACTCGATGGAAATTGGATAGGGTACGACGTGACACACGTGCCCCTGCAGCGTCACGGTCATGTGCTCGTGGTCGATCTGGCACTCCACGAACCGATCGACGCTCGCCAGGAAGTTCTGGCAGTGATAGCGCGTGTGGAAGCCGAGAATGTCCGCGCTCAACAGGTGCAACAGCATCTCGTGCTTCCACGGGCAGACGCCGAATGTCTCGGCGTTTGGCCACGGAATGTGCCAGAACAACACGATGGTGGCGTTGGGTTTACGCTCGCGGACGAAGCGCGGCAGGAGCGCAAAGTGATAGTCCTGGATCAGCACGACCGGGTTGCTCTCACGCGCCTCGCGGGCAACGACCCCGGCAAACTTCTCATTGACGGCGCGGTAGGTCTGCCAGTCACTCTCCCGGAATGCCGGCCGCACATACGCGAGGTGACACAGCGGCCACAAACCCTCGTTCGCGAAGCCGTAGTAGTAGCCTGCTTCCTCCTCCTGGGTGAGCCACACCCGGCGCAATACGTAGGCCGGATCATGGGGCGGAACGCGAATGCGGTCATGGATGTCCACGACCTGCCGGTCGGCCGTGCCGCTGCCGTGGGCGATCCAGGTCCCGGCACAGGCGCGCACGATGGGCTCGAGCGCCGTGACCATCCCGCTCGCCGGCAAATCCACCAACGGTCTGCCGTCATCACCGCGGTTATGTATGTAGGGCTCACGGTTGGACACGACGATCATCTGCGGCGATCGCAACTGGTCGCGCACGACCTGGTGCAACGCCTGTGCGGTCCAGTTCTCGCGGTAATCGATCTCCAGCCGTTGCGTCTCCTCGATCTCCCGCATGACCTGACGCACCTGTGACAACACCGGCAGCGACAGGGAGGAGGAGTGCGCATCATCGAGAAATCGGCGGCTGCGTATGTCGCCGATGAGGATCGCCGCCCAGCGTTTCAGCATGAACCACGCTATGAGAACGACGAGCAGTCCGATGACGACGACCGACACGGCCGTGAATGCGATCAGGTAGCGCCGCGCCCGTGTCTGGCGCGTGGCGGCAAAGCCGAGGTCATGGGCGACATACACGCTGAAAGCGGGCTTGTCGGGACGGGCAATCAGAAAACCCGCCACGTGCATGGCGCCCGAGGGCAGCCGGATGATCTGGCTGGCGCCCGGGTTCGGCGCGGCACTGAGCCCGCAGGAGACCTCCGGTGCAGTCGGAGCCGTGCGATAGAACAATGTGCCATCCGCATCGCACACGAGAATTGCCGAAAGCCGCTTATCCACCGCAACTCGCGCCAGGTACTTGCGCACGCCGGTCTTGTCGTGATGGCTGACGAGTTCCGCGAGGCGCTCCTCCATGGATCCCTCGATCAGGCTCGCGCGCAGCTCGATGTCACCCCGGAACCACTCGGCGAGCATCTGATCGATGTGCGGCATTGCGAAATACGCGACCACCGCCGATGCGAGGCCGAGCGGCAGCACGAACCGAAGTATGATTGAGCGCAGCACCGCGCGACTTTACAGCCGGAAGGGTAGCAGTATCCATCACAGGCTGATAACAAAACGGTCTGCGTGCCCTGACTCAACTCGAGCGTTGCAGTGCTGGTTAGGCGCCCCGGGCTAGGCGCCCCCACCGAAAACCACGGTAAAACGGCTGCCGCGCGCATCACTTGCAGCGCTGACTTCAACTGTCGAGCTGTGCAGGCGGGCGATTTCCTCCACGATCGCCAAGCCCAGGCCACACCCGTCACCATCCGAGCCCGGCACCCGGTAAAACCGCTCGAAAATCCTGACACGCTCGTCCTCGGGTATTCCCGGGCCATCATCCTGCACGGCGAGCGTGGCTGGTGGGCCGTGCTCGACGATCACTGACACGCGGCCTGCGGGACTGCTGTAACGCAGGGCATTGTCGATCAGGTTGGAGAGAAGCTCACCCAGCAGCCGCTCATCGCCCGTGATCCGCACCGGGGTATCGGGCGCGATCAGGCCGAAATCGATCTCGCGCTTCAGGGCGCGGGGAATCCATTCCTCGCCCACGCGCCGCGCCAACGCAACGAGGTCCAACGGCTTGAGCTCGACTGCATTGATCGCATCCGGGTCGGTACGGGCGAGCGCGAGCAGCTGTTGGCTCATTCGCCCCGCCCGCTCCACGGAGCGATGCAACGAGCGCAGCGCCTCACGCTCTGTCGCACCATCGGGGGCCCGCTGGGCCCGTTCGGCGTGCAGCATCACCGCGGCAAGCGGAGTCCGCAGCTGATGTGCCGCGTCGGCGACGAATCGCTTCTGCGCACGGATTGCACTGTCGAGCCGCGCCAGCAGCTCATTGATCCGCGCCGCCAGCACACGCGCCTCGTGTGGCAAGCCGGTCTGCGGGACCGGAGTCAGGTTGTTCTGATCACGCGCCTCGATCTGCGAGGCAAGGTCCGTCAGCGGCTTGAGCCCGCGCGAGATTCCCAACCAGGCCAGGAGCGAGGCTATGCCCAGCAACGCTACTTGCGGCGCCACCATTGCCAACAGGATGTCACGCGCGAGCGTCGTGCGCTTGATCAGCGTTTCGGCGATGCCGACGGTGACAGTGTCATCAGTCCGGGGAGGCGCGATGCGAGTCGCAACCACACGCACTCTCTGGCCCTGCAGAGTTGCATCGGTCAGGCGAATGCCGTTGACCGGCACCCGGATGTCAGCCGGCAGGTCCCGGTCACCGGCGAGCAGGCCGCGGCGCGCGGAGACGATTTTGAAGTAGGTTTTGTCCACCTCGTCGAACTGAAAAATCTGCAGGGCGACGCTCGGCACGTCAAATTCGATCCGCCCTTGTTCGGCGCGCACGGCCTGGGCCAGCGAGCGCGTCGAATCGATGAGCCACCGGTCGTACACGAGGTTGGCGAAGTGCAGCGCCGTGAAGTAGCAGGCGAGGGCATCCAACGTCAGCAACAGAACCAACACGGGTCCGAGCCACGACAGCAGCCCGACCCGCAGGCTGCGGTCATTCACCGACAGTCGTCTCCAGCAGGTAGCCAAACCCGCGCAGCGTGCGGATCTTCAGTCCGTAGGGTGTGATTCGCCGGCGCAGGCGATGGACACAGATCTCGATGGCGGTGTCGGAGGGAGGATTGCCGCCGCGGCTCAACCGGTCGGCGATTGCCTCTTTGCTCACGACCCGGCCGAGCCGCAGGGCGAGCGTCTCGAGGAGGGCCATCTCGCTCGCCGGCAAGTCAACGCTCGTCCCGCCGAGTGACACCCGGGGCTCCCCCGGCACGAGCACCAACGGACCGACCCGGATTTCTGCCTCGCGATCGGCACGATGGCGGCGCAGGAGCGCGCGTACCCGCGCCTCGAGCTCCGGCATCTCGAAAGGCTTGACGAGGTAGTCATCCGCACCGGCATCGAGGCCCGATACCCGATCCTCCAGCGCATCGCGCGCGGTCACGATGAGGATCGGCAATTCGGACAGCTGGCGCCTCATGCTGCGCACCAGCGCAAGCCCGCTCATGCCAGGGACCATCAGATCGACGATCGCCAGGTCGTACTCTTTCGTCATCAGCGTGTTGAACGCCAGGCGGCCGTCCGCGTGCGCGTCAACTTCATAGCCTGACTGCAGCAGCAGGGCGGTGAGCGCCTCGCGCAGCTCGTTATCATCTTCTACGATCAGCAGACGCATGGCGCGATTGTAATGGGATTGCGGTGCCAATGATCCACACTTCGGGCAAACTTCCGCGGCTATGCGCCTGCCTGACTTCCCACCGCTGTCCATCATCAAGAACCGCCTCGTCCCGGGACAGTGGGACGTGCTCGCGTTTCTGCTCGTCATCGCGTTTTTCATCTACCTGGCCGAGGCGGCGCATGGTCTGACCCAACCGCTGGCACGGCTGGAGGCCACCCCGATTTCGCTCGATCCCCGGGCGCTCATCGGTTATTCCGCGCGCACCGGCCTGCGCATGCTGATCGCCATGGCTTGCTCGCTCGTCTTCACGTTCACTTACGCGACGCTGGCCGCAAAGAGCCGCCGCGCGGAAATGGTGCTGGTGCCGCTGCTCGACATTCTGCAGTCCGTGCCCATCCTGAGTTTCTCGATCCTGATCGTCTTCTTCCTGTCGCTCACGCCCGGCAGGGTGGCCGGTGCCGAGATGGCCGCCATCTTCCTGATCTTCACCAGCCAGGCGTGGAACATGGCGTTCAGCTTCTACCAGTCGCTGCGCAGTGTCCCGGAGGAGTTGCGGGAGGTTTCACGAAGCTTTCATCTGGGTCCGTGGATGCGTTTCTGGCGCCTGGAGGTGCCATTCGCCATGCCACCGCTCATCTGGAACATGATGATGTCGATGTCCGGTGGCTGGTTTTTCGTGGTGGTGTCCGAGGCCATCACGGTGGGCAACACGACAGTCACGTTGCCGGGAGTGGGCTCGTATATCGCGGCCGCCATCGAACAGCGCAATGTGAGTGCGATCGGCTACGCCATTGCCGCCATGTTCGTGGTCATTCTGATCTACGACCAATTGTTGTTCCGGCCGTTGATTGCCAGCGCCGACTGGTTCCGTCTCGAGCAGGAGTCGGGACTGACACCCTCGCGCGCCTGGGCGCTTACGATGATGCGGCGCTCGCGCATTCTCACCCTGCTGACCAAGCTCTTCGCGACCGTGCTGAAAGCCGGCGCCCGCCCGGGCCCGCGCCTCCAGAGCGCGCGCCGCACCCGTGCCCAGTCCAATCCGCATAGCCGCTGGGGCGATCTCCTTTGGTATGCACTCATTACTCTGGCCGGAATCGGAGCACTCTGGAAAACGGCCTCGTTCGTTCTCGGCGGTGTGGCTCCCGCTGAGATCGGCCACGTGGTGATCCTGGGGATGGTCACTTTGCTGCGGGTCGTGGTGCTGATCGCGGCCGCCAGCCTGGTGTGGGTACCGATTGGCGTTGCGATCGGCTTGCGGCCCAGGGTAGCCCGGATCGCGCAGCCCGTTGCGCAGTTCCTGGCGGCGTTTCCGGCCGTCCTGTTCTTCCCCGTGGTCGTGTCGGCCATCGTGGCGCTGCGCCTGAATCCGAACATCTGGTTGAGCCCCCTGATGATTCTCGGCACGCAGTGGTACATTCTTTTCAACGTCATCGTTGGTGCCACGGCCCTGCCCGCAGAGCTGCGCTATGTGGGCGAGAACCTGCGGGTGGGCGGCTGGTTATGGTGGCGGAGGATCGGTCTGCCGGCTGTCTTCCCGTACTATCTGACCGGCGCGATCACGGCTTCGGGCGGCTCGTGGAACGCGAGCATCGTGGCGGAGGTCGCAGTCTGGGGCCACGAGAAACTGACGGCGACCGGCCTCGGTTCCTATATCGCAACCGCCACCGAAGCCGCCGATTATCGGCGGATGGCACTCGGTACCGTGATGATGAGCCTGTTCGTCGTGCTGATTAACCGCTTTTTCTGGCGGCCGCTGTATAACCGCTCGGAGCGTAAGTTCCGGCTCACCTGAATTTCGCCCTGATTTCTCGCAAGGCCCGCATGAACGCCGTACCGCTTCTGGATGTACAGAGTGTCTCCCAGGCTTTTCGCAAGCCGGACGGTGACCAGCTCGTCGTGCTCGAAGGCGTGAACCTCGCCTTGCGCGAAGGTGAGATCGTCGGCCTGCTGGGACGCTCGGGCTCGGGCAAGTCCACACTGTTGCGTGTCATTGCCGGCTTGAATCTGCCGACCGGCGGCGAAGTGCGGTATCTCGGCCAGTCAGTGGAGGGTCCGGCCGACGGTATCGCAATGGTCTTTCAAAGCTTCGCGCTATTTCCGTGGCTGACCGTCCTCGAGAACGTGCAGCTCGGACTCGAGGCGCTGGGCGTCCCGGCGGCCGAAAGCCGGCGACGCTCGCTGCAGGCCATCGACCTCATTGGCCTCGACGGCTTCGAGTCTGCGTATCCGCGCGAGTTGTCAGGTGGCATGCGCCAGCGTGTGGGCTTTGCACGCGCACTGGTCGTTCATCCCAACATCCTGCTGATGGATGAGCCTTTTTCCGCTCTCGATGTGTTGACAGCGGAGACGCTGCGCAACGACTTTCTCGACCTGTGGTGCGAAGGGCAGCTGCCCATCAAGGCAGTGCTGCTCGTCACGCACAACATCGATGAGGCCGTGCAGATGTGCGATCGCCTCCTCATCTTCTCCACCCATCCGGGGCGCGTGGTCAGCGAGATTCCCATCAGTCTGCCTCGGCCGCGCAACGCGCTGGATCCGCGCTATATCGCGCTCGTGGACAAGGTGTACGCCGAAATGACCACCCGCCGCGGTGGCGAGCAGCGTCCGGGAGGACGGGTCGAGCGGTTTCCGGGTACCGGGATCGGAACGATTCTGACCCACGTCTCCTCCAACCTGCTGGCGGGCTTGATGGAGGCCCTGAGTGACGATCCTTACCGCGGCAAGGCGGATTTGCCCGACATTGCCGAGACACTGCACATGGAAGCAGGGGACCTGCTGCCGGTTGCGGAAGCGTTGCAGATGTTGAGGTTCGCGGAGATCGAGCGCGGCGACATCCGTTTGACGGATGCGGGAATGCAGTTTGCCAAGGAGGAGACGGACGAGCGCAAACGGTTGTTCTCACGGCACCTGTTGACATATGTGCCGCTCGCCGCCCACGTCCGCCGGGTGTTGGATGAGCGCAAAGGCAAGCCCGCGCCCAAGCGGCGCTTTGCCGATGAGTTGGAAGACTACATGGCCGAAGAGGCAGCAGAGGAGACTTTGCGCACGGTCATCAGCTGGGGACGCTATGCAGAGGCCTTTGCGTACGATGACAATCAGCAGGCCTTCAGCCTCGACAACCCCGCTTAACAGTTGGCCCGAAGGCCATGAGAACTACCAATATGGCAGAACCCAGCGCGCCGCGCCCGAAACTCCTCATCGTCGATGACGATCACGAGCTGTGCTCGATGCTGGCCGAATATCTCGGGCCCGAAGGCTTTCTCACCGAAGCCGTGGGCAGCGGTCCCGCGGCCCTCGATCGGTTGGGACGCGAAGCGGTTGACCTCGTAGTCCTCGACGTCATGCTGCCCGAGTTGTCGGGTTTCGAGGTCCTGCGCAGAATCCGGGCGCTGAATCGCGTTCCGGTCATCATGTTGACGGCGCGTGGCGAGGAAGTGGACCGGGTAGTGGGCCTCGAGATGGGCGCCGATGACTACCTCGCGAAGCCCTTCAGCCCGCGCGAGCTCGTGGCGCGCATCCGGGCCGTGCTTCGCCGCATGTCCGCCGAAAGCCATCCAACCAACGGAGCGCTGCAGTGGGGTCCGCTGCGGCTCGACCTGCGGGCGCGGCGTGCCGACGTCAACGACCAGGATCTGGAGCTGACGGCCGCCGAGTTGCGAATTCTCGAGTTGCTGGTCCGCGCTGATACCAAGACGGTCACACGCGATGAGTTGATGACCCAGGCCCTCGGGCGGCGGCTGCTGCCGACGGATCGCAGTCTCGACACTCACGTCAGCAACCTGCGCCGCAAGCTGGCAAAGGCGACCTCGCGCGTCAGTGTCCAGAGCGTCCGCGGTACCGGCTACGCATTGGCGCTCGCCACGCGCCCCGATGACAACGAGTCCTAGTCAAAGGTCCTCCCGGAGCCAGGTCCTCCGATGACTTCGCTTTACTGGCGTATCTTTCTGTCCTTCTGGCTGGCGCTGGCGCTGATCCTCGTGGGTACGGTGTCGGTAGTCGTCAACGGCGAGCAGCAGCGCCGCTTTTCGCAGGCGTGGATACAGCGCGCCGAGCTGTACGCCCAAGCGACCCAGACATTCGAGGTCGGCGGCGCCGCTGCTTTGCGCGACTGGCTGAAGGGGATGCATCGCGCCGACATCTCCGCTCCGGTCTTTATCACGGACAGCTCAGGCAAGGAGATGCTCGGGCACTCGATCCCGGACTATCTGCGCGAGACACCGGAGCGCCTCGCCGCCGCAAGGCACGAACCGCTTCTGCATCCAACCCTCAAGGGTATCGGGGGGCCGCTGGTGCTCGTCGGTCCGGACGGCAATACGTATCACGTCATCGTGGGGCCGCTGCGTGCCGGTCCCCACCTCTTCGGCGAGCTCGAAATGCCGGCCGTATCGACGGCAACACTGTTGATCGCGTTGGTCGTGAGCGCCGTGGTCTGCTTTTTCCTGGCGCGTTACCTGGTGTCACCCGTGGATCAGTTGCGCCGCGCCACACGCCAGATCGCAGCGGGCGACCTCGACGTGCGGGTGTCACCGAAACTGAAAGGCAGGCACGATGAGCTGGGCCTGCTTGCTTCGGATCTCGACACCATGTCGGAACGCGTTCGCAACCTGCTCGAGCTCAAGCAGCAGTTGTTGCGGGACGTCTCGCATGAGTTGCGTTCCCCGCTGGCACGCCTGCAGTTGGCACTCTCGCTCGCGCGCCGCCAGGGGGCGTCGCATGCGACTCCCGAGCAGTCCCGCGAGGGCTGCCCCGGACCGACGATGAGCGGGCGGACGCCTGCGCAGGCGGAGGACTGTGGTGTCGAGCGCCATCTGGCACGTATCGGCTGCGAGGCGGACCGCCTCGAGGAGCTGATAGCCCGGACCCTCAAGCTTGCACGCCTCGAGCGCCCCATGCAGGGAGTCGAGCGAACCCGGGTGGAGGTCGCCGAGCTGCTCACCAACATCGTCGCTGATGTTGGAATCGAGGCCGACGCGCACGGCTGCAGTGTTGACTTGGAGACGGATCGCCCGCTCGAGGTCAACGGCGATCCTGAGTTGCTGCGCAGTGCGTTCGAGAATGTGATTCGCAACGCGGTGCGTCATGCGCCAGCCGGCTCGAAGGTTGTCATTGATGCGCGGCACGCGGATGCACAACGCATTGCAGTCGTCGTTCGGGACCACGGACCCGGGGTTCCGGAGAAGGATCTGGAGCTCATTTTCGAGCCGTTCTACCGCGTCGACGCGGCGCGTAACCGTGCGGTAGGCGGTGACGGTCTTGGCCTGGCAATCGCAGCGCGCGCTATCGCGATCCATGGCGGCACGATTCACGCACGGAATCTGAGCGCGGGAGGCCTGGCCGTGCACCTGAGCCTGCGCGCCCTGGAGACGTAGGCGATTGCGTTGCGTTCGCAGGCCGCGCCGTGCAAGCTTCCCAGCGTGACGCTCAAAGGCATAATTCTGGCAGGCGGCGCCGGCACTCGCCTGCATCCAATGACATTGGGAGTCAGTAAACAGCTCCTGCCTGTCTACGACAAGCCGATGGTGTATTACCCGCTCTCCACACTGATGCTGGCGGGAATCAGGGATATCCTTCTCATATCCACGCCCGAGGATCTGCCGCTGTTCCAGCGCCTGCTGGGAGACGGCAGCCAGTGGGGAATCTCGCTCACCTATGCCGAGCAGCCGCGGCCCGAGGGGCTGGCGCAGGCGTTCGTCGTAGGCCGCCGGTTCGTAGGCAAGGACCGGGCTGCGCTGGTCCTCGGCGACAATATTTTCTATGGGCACGGCTTGCCCGAGCGATTGCAGGCGGCCGCGCGGCGTGACTCGGGGGCAACCGTTTTCGCGTACCGGGTACGCGATCCGGAGCGTTACGGCGTCGTGCATTTCAATGCGGATGGCCGCGCGCTCGGTATCGAGGAAAAACCGCGCCAGCCCAAATCGCACCATGCCGTCACGGGTCTGTATTTCTATGACAACGATGTGTTGGAGATTGCCGCGGCGTTGAAGCCCTCGCCGCGCGGCGAGCTCGAAATCACCGATGTGAACCGGGCGTACCTGGATCGCGGCCAGTTGCAGGTTGAGCGCCTGGGCCGTGGCGTGGCCTGGCTCGACACGGGCACGCACGAAGCACTGCTGGAGGCGGCCCTGTTCATCGAGACGATCGAGAAGCGCCAGGGACTCAAAGTGTGTTGCCCCGAAGAGATTGCCTTCCGCGCCGGCTTCATCGATGCCGCGCACCTGGAGGTCCTGGCGGCCCGGCTGTCGAAGTCCGGTTACGGCGCCTACTTGTTGGAAATACTGCGCGGCGAGGCGTGAGGTAACATGGAATTCGAGCCCACGGCCATCCCCGATGTTGTGTTGATCCGGCCGCGCCTGTTCGGGGATGCGCGCGGGCATTTCTTCGAGTCCTGGGAGGAGCGCAAGTTTGCCGCGGCCGGCCTCGAACTGCGCTTCCGGCAGGACAATCAGAACCGGTCCGCGCGTCACGTGCTGCGCGGAATCCACTACCAGTTGCGCCGGCCGCAGGGTAAGTTGGTGCGCGTCGTCACCGGAGCCGTGTTCGACGTGGCCGTGGACCTGAGACGCAGCTCGCCAACATTCGGGCGCTGGGTGGGCGCCGAGCTGACCGGGGACAACCACCATATGATGTGGGTTCCGCCCGGGTTCGGACACGGCTTCGTGGTGCTCAGCGAGTCAGCCCACTTCCTGTACAAGTGCACGGATTTCTACTCTCCCGAGGACGAGCACGCCATCGCGTGGAACGATGCCGAGCTGAGTATCGATTGGCGCTTGCCCGCCGGCGTGCAGCCCGTTCTATCGGCGCGCGACATGGCGGCGAAACGTTTCCGCGACGGAGAATACTATCCGTGACGCAACGGCCATGGGATGGGCCGTGTTTGCAAGGCTATAACGGAGTACTGCCATGAGGGTCATGATTACCGGAGCAAATGGGCAAGTAGGCCGTGCCCTGCTGAAGAGCGTACCCACGGATGTGGAAGCAATCCGGCGAACGCGCGAAGAACTGGATGTTGGCGATATACAGTCCGTTATGGGCTCGATTCAGTCGCAGCGCCCCGACCTCATCATCAACGCGGGCGCGTACACCGCAGTGGACAAGGCGGAAAGCGAGCCGCAGCTTGCCGAACGCGCCAACACGACCGGTCCACATAATCTCGCCGTGGCGGCGGCAGCGACGGGTGCGCGTCTGCTGCACCTCTCCACTGACTTCGTGTTTGATGGAATGGCCTCGAGACCTTACGCGACAGATGCTCCCACCAATCCTCAAAGCACCTACGGCAGGACCAAGCGGGGAGGCGAGGAGGCGGTACAGCGGGTGCTCCCGGGTAGATCGGTGGTGCTGCGTACGGCCTGGGTATATGCCGCGGAAGGAAACAACTTCGTCCGCACCATGCTTCGTTTGATGGCAGCCAAGGGCGCCGTGCGCGTGGTCGCGGATCAGATTGGCACACCTACCGCGGCCCAACCGCTTGCCGAAGTGATCTGGGCACTCGCGGCTCGCCCGGACGTCAACGGCACCTACCACTGGACCGATGCCGGGGTTGCGAGCTGGTACGATTTCGCGGTTGCGATAGCCGAAGAATCGGCCGCGATCGGACTGCTTCCCGCCGAGGTACGCGTGGACGCGATTGCAACGGAGGATTACCCAACCCCGGCAAGGCGCCCCAGCTACAGCGTTCTGGATAAGAGATCGCTGCTGGCGCAATTGAGCGTGCCCCCCGCCGGGGATTCCCTCCCCGCTGGGGATTCCCTCGCTGACCGCTCGGTCGTCGCTAACCGCTCGGTCGCGGCGCGTCATTGGCGCACCAACCTGCGAGCCGTCCTCAAAGAGATATCACATGCGTAGGCTGCTCGTAACCGGTGGCGCCGGTTTCATCGGATCCAACTTCGTGCATCATTGGCTTCGCGGCCATGCCGACGGCCGGCTGGTCGTTCTCGATGCGCTCACCTATGCGGGCAACCGGGCTAACCTTACGCCCGTCGAGAGCCAACCCGGGTTCCGATTCGTACACGGCAGCATCGGTGACGGCACCCTGGTGACGGGCCTGTTGCGTGAGGAACGTATCGATACCATCGTGCACTTCGCGGCCGAGACACATGTCGATCGTTCGATCCACGGACCCGCGGCGTTCATCGAAACCAACGTGGTGGGTACCCATACGCTGCTCGAGTCAGCCCGCAAGGTGTGGCTCGATGAGCGAAGCGTCGAACAGCATCGCTTTCATCACGTCTCGACGGACGAGGTCTATGGATCGCTGGGTCCGCAGGATCCGCCATTTCGCGAAACCTCCCCGTACGCGCCCAACTCCCCATACTCGGCGAGCAAGGCTGCCTCGGACCACCTGGTGCGCGCCTATCACCATACCTACGGACTGCAGGTCACCACGAGCAACTGCTCCAACAACTACGGTCCGTACCATTTTCCCGAGAAGCTGATCCCGCTGCTCATCGTCAACATACTGCACGGCCGGCCCTTGCCGATCTACGGAGACGGTCTGAACGTGCGCGACTGGCTGCATGTCAGCGACCATTGCCGCGCCATCGAGCTCATCCTGGAGGCCGGAAAAGTCGGTGAGGTTTACAACATCGGCGGCCGCGCGGAGGTTGAGAACCTGCGGCTGGTCCGCTCGCTGTGCGAGATTGCGGAACGGGAATTCGCCGCGCGGCCGCAGCTGTACAGCCGCTATCCGCAGTGCCCGCGTCAGGCCGTCGCAGACCTGATCCGCTTCGTCACCGATCGGCCCGGCCATGACCGCCGTTACGCCATCGATTGCGCCAAGATCGAGCAGGAGCTGGGATTTACGCAGCGTGTGACCTTGCTCGAGGGACTGCGTGACACGTTCACCTGGTACCTGGAAAACGAAACCTGGTGGCGAACCTGAAGGCCAAGAAAAAGCCGCCCCCGCGGGCGGCTTCCGACGGCGCTCTTGGGGGACTGTGCGCCCCCTTAAGACGAGGTGACAGTGCCCGAGCCTCAGGGAGGGTGAATAACTCGGGCGCGGTCACCACACCGGGACAAAAAATCAAGACAACCGGAGCGGAGCGAAGGGAATCCCGCGAAGCGCCAGAGGCGCGACGTGGGACAACCGGAGCACAGCGAAGGGAATCCCGCGAAGCGCCAGGGGCGCGACGTGGGACAACCGGAGCACAGCGAAGGGAATCCCGCGAAGCGCCAGGGGCGCGACGTGGGACAACCGGTCTTGAGCTTCGATTGGACGCGCGAGTCCGCGAAAAGTTGACCCGGTTGAGTCTTCTTATGAATTGTTGTCCGCGGAACGGACGCGGTTTGGGTTGCGCTGTCGGGCAGGCACCCGATCAGGCACCCGATCAGAAGGGGTGCCGCAGGAAATCCACCAGCAGCTTTTCCGACTCAATCGCCTGCACGCGTTGGCCACCGCGCGATTGCCACCAGGAGTCCGGGTCGAATTCCGAAAAGCGCGCATAGCGTACGATGACTCCGACACCGCGCGGGCTCAGTGCACGATTCAACACACGGCGGGTACGCCGTGAGTGATCACGGACACTGACAAATAGAATCGAATGGATGGAATTTGCGGCGCACCATTGCTGCAGGACTTTACCTTCGTCCACCGTTCCGACCACCGCGGGGATTACTGTCACATCGGTGATGCCCAGGCCGCGCAGCAGCTGGATGGAAACGCTCTTCAGATCCAGCGGCTGGACACCACGGCGGGCGAATTCACGCGACATGCGGGTGACTGGCCGATCGAATATGGCTACGCGGCTCGCGAAACCAGCGTTGAGGAGATCCGCGGCCTCCAAAATGCCCGCACCCATCGCATCCGTGGAGATTACGATGATGTCCGCTTTTGCGGGTGGGTCCTGCGCGACGAGGGCCCATCCGGCGGACCTCAACAGTGAATGCCGCAAACCAGGAGCGCTTGCAACCATCACGGCCGCGAGCGTCAGCGCGCTCAAGAGGATCAGGGTCCAGCGAACGGCGGGTTTCAGGTCACGAAACAGCGGCATCGAAATCCCAAGCCACGCCTATTTGCGCGCTCCCCACGTGAAACGCGCCGTGGCCAGATAATTCCACAATGTTCCCACGACAATGCCGGCGGCCGCGGACAGCGCCCATTCGATGTTCGCCGAGAACGCATAGGCCGCGATGCCGATGTTGGCCAGCGCGCCCATGCCGCAGACCGCGTAGAAACTGAGCAGCCCACGCGCGAGCTTCATGCCGCGCAGGCGCTGATCGCGGTAAGTGAACAGGTTGTTGAGAAAGAAGTTGGATGTCATGGCGAGTACGGTGCCGGAGAGTTGGGCGACCGTGAACGAGACATCGAGACCCAGGTACAACGTGCTCAGGACCAGGTAGTGTAGAGCCACGCCCGAGCCGCCCACCAGCACGAAGAACAGCAGGCGTGGCGAGATGATGTGGCCGATCCGCTTATCCACCAGCAACATCAGGTATTCCCACGCGACGAGCGAATCGAGCTTGCTCGCACCGTGCACCCGGGGCTTGAAAGTGTAGGGGACTTCCGCGAAATGCAACGGCCGCCCCGCCGAGACGAACAGGTCCAGCAGGATCTTGTAGCCGTAGCCCGAGAGCCGGCGGGCCGCACCCCGCAGCGCCTCGCTGCGGATGGCGAAGAAGCCGCTCATGGGATCATGGAGGTCCTCGGGCACGAGTCCCTTGGCGAGCCGGCCGGCGATCCGACTGATGGTCTTACGGCTCTCATTCCAATCGCCGGTGCCGCCACCTGCGACATACCGGCTGCCAACCACGATGTCGAGGTTGCGCGCGCGCAGCTGCTGCAGCATGACCGGCAGAATCGATTCATCATGCTGCAGATCAGCATCCATCACGGCCACGTAGGGGGCCGAGGAGCTCAGCGCGCCCTCCACGACGGCAGTCGAGAGTCCGCGCCGGCCAATTCTCTGGATGCAGCGGACCCGCTGATCCTGATTGGACAGCGAGCGCGCGAGATCGGCGGTGCCATCCGGTGAGTCGTCGTCGACGAAGATCAGCTCCCAGCTTTCGGAGCCCAGCACCGCGCTCACGCGCGCATGCAGCTCAGCGATGTTTTCCACCTCGGAAAACGTAGGCACAACAATGGAGATCTCAGGCATTGGCCCCTCCCTTCATCCGGTCATTCTATTTGGGGGCAGGGGAGTGCTGGAAAGATATTTAGCCGGTCTCGAGGCCAGCTCGCAGCTCAGCCGCCGATCGGCGCTTTACGCAGGACCACTCGTGAGCGGCGCAGATGCGCGAATATGCGCGGACCCCTGACGAGGTAACGGCGGGCAAGGCGCCTCGGATTCTGCAGCAGCCGGAACAGCCACTCGAGGGCCATCTTCTGCATCCACACCGGAGCGCGCCTCTCCTGGCCGGTGATGAAATTCAGGGACGCGCCAATACACAGCGCCAGGCCTCGGGCGGTGCCGCGGGCCCGTAGTGCCTGTGCAATGGTTTCCTGCTGCGGAGATCCCACTGCGAGGAAACAGAACCGGAACGGACTTGCAGCCTCGATGAACTGCAGGCATTCCTCCACCGCGGCGGGATCCTGGATGAAGCCCATCGGAGGATTATGATGCAGCAGGTTCGTCAAGCTGTACTTTGCGGCGATCTGCTGCGCCTGTGCGTCGCCGCCACCGATCATCACGATGCGGTCCGTGGGCTTCACTACACCCGAGAGCAGTTGCGCGGTGAGGTCGGAGCCCGTGCAGATGGGCAGGCGGACGCCTTTCAGGAGGCGTACCAGGCGGGCCGCGAAGCGGCTGTCCATCAGGATGAAATCGGCGGCGCGGTACTGCGCGCGGAAAGTTGGATCTTCGTAGTAGCGAATGAGGTGATCCACGTTGGGGGTCACCACGTAACCGTAGCGCTCCTGGCCGAAGCCGGCCGCGACGGCGGTGAATTCAGGCAGCCCGAAGTCATCGATGACGTGCACGACCTCGCGCAGGACGACGGTATCGGTGAGGCCGAGCGATTGAGCGTACGCGCTGGGCGCGCTCTTCACTTTCGGAAGGCGCAACGCCGGTGCGAGCGAATAAGTACTTTGACTCCCAGTTACATTCTCGGCCATGACAGACCCTTGGTTTGACTCCGGCCCCCCATTCCAACTCACTGGCTGCTGGTCCGCTTGCGGGGCGACGCGCTGTTGAGACCTGCACGCCATGTGGAATTATTATCCTTTGCCTGTCGCCAATATTCTACACGAGTTTGTATGAGCTGTGACCGCCGTCAGTGCGCAGCTCTCACTCTGACATAACAACCGGACCTGCCTCACACTTTGATCCCACCAGATTCAGCCACTTGGGAGCCAATCCTGCTTGACAATGCCATGCGGTTTCGTCAGTAGGCATTCTGGTCGCGCGCAATCACCCACAGTGTCTTGAAAATAATCTTTACATCGAGCCACGGTGACCAGTGGCTCAGATACTCCAGGTCGAAGCGCACGCGCTCGCGCATCTTCTCCACCGTTTCGGTTTCGCCGCGCAGGCCGTTGACCTGCGCAAGCCCCGTGATTCCGGGCCGCACCTTGTGGCGGATCATGTAGCCATTGATGAGCTTGCGATACAGCTCATTGTGTGCCACCGCGTGCGGCCGGGGGCCGACCACGCTCATCTTGCCTTCGAGCACGTTCAACAGTTGGGGCAACTCATCCAGTGAGGTCGAGCGCAGGATCCGGCCGAGTGGCGTTACCCGGCGATCCTCGCGGGTTGCCTGGTTGACGACGGCGCCGTCCTCGCAAACGGTCATGCTACGGAACTTGTAGACCATGATCTCTTCGCCATGCAGACCGTAGCGGCGCTGGCGGAACAATACAGGACCGGCGGACGTCAACTTGACTGCGATGGCGAGCAGTATCATCACCGGTGCCAACGCGAGCAGGGCGAGGCTCGCGAGTACCACGTCGGTGACTCGCTTCAGGACCGCGTCCATGCCGTGAAACGGCGTGTCGCAGACGGAGATGGCCGGCATCCCGTTGATTTCGACCAAGCGTCCCTGCACCAGATCGAAAGCAAACACATCGGGTACGAAGTAGATGGAAGCGGTGGTGTCGCGAAGCTCACGCACCATCTCGCCAATGCGCGGTACGTTGCTGAGCGGCAAGGCTATGTAGATTGAAGTCACTCCGTGCGTCCTTGCGAATTCGGCCACATCCTTGCAATGACCCACCAGGTAGGCCGGATCAATGGTATCAGGCAGGCGGTCGGCGCTGCGGAAATCGAAGAACCCCAGAAATCCCTTCGGCGGCAGACGGCGGAACAGCTCGAACCCGACACTGTTGGCGCCGATGATGAGATAGCTGGGAGCCAGATCGCTGTTGGAGACCATCCAGCGGACCCGCAGGCGGGCCACGTGTGCCGCATACAGCGCCATGGGAGTCGCGGCAAACCAGGTCACCATCATGAGCCTGGAAAATTGCGCCGTAACCTTGAAAGCAAAGGCAGCCAGCAGCAGCACCGCTATGACGGCCAGCCACTCGAGAATGATCCGCCCGAGAACGGTCGTGAGCGGTTTGCCGTTCAGTTCCTCGTCACGGTGCGAACGGGCGAAAACGCGTCCAGAGATCACGAACGTCAGTACCGCTACGGCACCGATCGCGGGCGTGAAAGGTACGCGAAAGCAAAGCGCTGACAAAGCCAGCGTCATTGCCGCGACCAGCGGCTCGAGTTGCTTCAAGACCGCGAGGAGGGCGGGCTCTACGCTGCCGAAACCGATGCGCTTCTGTGCGCCCGACCCTGGGACCGAACCGCCGACTGATCCGACGACCGCAGCCACTTGTTTTTCTCCCTGCAAACCGAATGTGAGCCGTAAACAAACCCTAAAGCAACGCTGCGTCGATAACGGTGATCAACCGCCAAGCCTGCCACCCATGACAGCCCCGGCTGTCCGCCGGCAAGCCCAAACCGCCCGCCGGCAAGCCCAAACAATAGGCATGCTTGCGTCCTGTTCGTTCCATCTGTGCGGTTAGTTCCATTTGTCGCAGTCAGTTCTTAATTGGAGTACGCGACAGTGCCTTTGATCATAACATCGCAGTGCTGCCTTCCCTGCCCCAGAAGATGCAATTCGCGTGCCGCGTCACAGATTTTTCCACCAACGGAACGGACCTTCGAGGGCGCGGGCTTGGCTGATCATTATCTTATACTCGACTTTGGTCTAATTGGCTTACAAGTACGTGACAGTCCCGGCCGCAATTCCGTGAACCACCACCGTGCAAAATGCGCATGGCTGCCCTCCCAAGTGGCATGAGAGTGCTGCGCGCAAGAAAGGATTCGGGCTTGTAATTATGTGAACTGAAGTCCCGTGTCGGTTACAGTTCAGGACTGTGATGGCGGGCGTGGGAAGAAAAGGCCTGCTCGCGTACCATACGGCCCCGTCGAGAGAGCGTGCGGCCTGCACGTACAACAACAAACCGGACAATGTTCAAGTGAATGACCAGGTGATTCGGCGGCGTTCCGTCGCGACGGCGTGGCTGGCCGCGGGACTGATTCTGCTGCTGGTGCCCCGTGCGTGGGCGCTAACGGACTTTACGCCCTACGCGACCGTGGGTTTTGAGCACAATTCGAACGTCTTTGCGCGCCCCGCTGGCGACGCGCCGTTTGCGGCTTCTGGCAATACCCGCCTCGGCGACACGATCGAGCGCTATCTGCTCGGCGTGGAAACCTGGCTTGCGTGGGACCGCAACCGCCTGACGCTCGATGCCCAGGGACAACGCTTTGAGTACAACAATTTCAGCGAGCTGAGTCACTACGAGCACAAACTTGACGGTAAATTCGACTGGTACCTGAATTCGGTCGTGGACGGCTCGTTCACCTACGAGGACCTGCGCCAGATGCAGTCCCTGGCCGACACCTTGTCGGATCAGCTGGAAGTACAGAACGACAGGGCGGCAACCGGCACACTGCGCTTGCATGTGACCCCACGCTGGCGAGTGGACCTTCAGCCCAAGTGGCACGAACTGGATTCGCCGCTACCGCAATACCCGCGGTTCGGGTTGCGAGAAAAGGGCGGGGCGGCCTCGCTGAACTACCTGGGCATCAACAAGCTCACGGCCGGCCTGCGGGTTGAATATACCGATGGTTCCTATCACCAGATCGTGGCGGCCACCAAGTTCCATCAGACCACCGGACAGCTGACGGCGGACTACGCCGTGACGGGCTTGTCTTCCTTCACCGGGCAGCTCGGCTATACGCGCAGGAGCAACGCGCTCATCAACCCGGCGGAAGCCCCGACGGGCAGCGCCGGCATCGGAGGCGTCGTTGGTGATACATCGGCTGCGACCGGGACGCTCGGTTTTCGGCGGCAATTGTCGGTCAAAACGACCGTAAATCTAAGCGTGTTCCGCGAAGTGGACAGCTACGTGGCCGGCGCGAATTCGGAGATCGGGACCGGCGGTGACGCGGGTATCACCTGGGATCCGGATGTCAAGTTCTCGCTGTCATTGCACTATCGCCAGACCAATCAATCCATCAAGGGTCAGCTCGCGATCGCGAACTTCGCCAACCGCTCGGATAAGTCGCACCTGGCCGAGTTCTACGTGAAATATTACGTGCGCAAATGGCTGACCTTGCGTCCCTACGTCACCCGTGATCAACGCAGCTCCAACTTCAAAGATGCCAACTTTACGACGACGCTCTTAGGAGTTGATCTGACGGCTCGCCTGCAATAGCGCGCACCTCGCTGGAACCGCTTCCTGCGGCCGTTACCCGCAGGTGGCCGGCCAGGCGCAGCGCAAGCGCAACGATCGTGAGCGTTGGGTTTGCCTGACTCGAAGTCGGGAATACGGCTCCTCCCGCGATGTACAGGTTGCGCACGCTGTGTACGCGGCAGTCGCTATTGACGACGCTCGTACGCGGATTGCTTCCCATGCGGGCCGTGCCGAGATGGTGGCCGCCGTACGCACCATATCTCGACATTTCCAGCTCGATCGAAGCAGGATCGTACTCGAATACACCAATTCCCGATCCCGCAATGTCCTGCGCGAACAGCCGCACGGCCTTACGCACCGTCTCGACGTCGCCGCTCGTGTACCGCCAGTCTACGAGCAGCCGGGGCAAGCCGAGCTCATCGCGCTGTGCAGTGAGGCTCACACGACTCGCGGGGCTCGGTTCCTGCTCGGCATGGAAGTCCAGGCTGTAATGGCCTGCCGTGGACTTCACGATTATTGAGGGAAATTTACGTTTCGCCAGAAAACGGTCGCGCAACATGTGGTGCCCGAAGGCAATCACTTCGTGCGGACCTCGTAATACGTTCCCCACATGACTCATCCACGTTCGCAGGGACGTACGCTCCTCGCCGTGCAGCCGTTTCCCATACTCGTACGAGATCAGTCCTTTCGCGAGCTGTAGCGCGGATAGCACCGCGGTTCGGTGTGCCGGGTCGGTAATCCGCGGATGATGCAGGCGGCCGATGAAATTGCCGATCTGCAGTTGCCGTTGCGTCGTTGGTTTCAAGGCTATTCGACGCCGGCAATAAATACCGTCATCCGTGACGTCGTAGCCGTGCCAGACTCGATCCTTTCCGCCACTCTGCTTGAGCGTGCCCACGGTTCCTGCAATGTGGCACATGTAATTGCGGCCGACGACGTCATGTTCATTGCCAATGCCCTCGGGCCGCGTATCGCGGTTGGCCAGCAACAAGCGCGCGACTTCCAGGCCACCAGCGGCAAGGACGAAGCGCGACGCCCGGACCGTGAATTCCTTACCGTTCAGTGTGCGAACGAGCAGCGACTCGACGGCTTCGCCGTTCGGGTGGAATTTGAGTGTCGTCAGGTTGGCATGCAGCAGTACGCGAACGTTGGTTGCCGTACGCAGCTGCGCGGCGTAGCGCGCGCCGAAATCAGTGGGGCAGCTGAATCTCTCGAGCAGGTCGGTGCTGAAGTGCTCGCTGCGCAAGCCATCGATCATCGGCAACAGTGGCCGGCTGAAGGCCTCCGCCGCCCGGTATTGAAAGTCACCGGCCTCGCATAACTGGTTGGCACGTGGATAGAAGGGCAGCAAGGTGTCCAGGCCGAAGGGCCATCCGGACCCCGGTATGTAGGGGCGTGCCTCAAAATCGATTTCGTCGAACGGCACGCAGCGGCCGCCCCAGATCGTGGTGCTGCCGCCAAAACGCCGCTGCCGGTAGCGGTGCGGAAGGCTGTGCAGCCGCTCATCCGCAACCTGACCCTCGTATAGTCGTTGGGTCTGCGCTTCGCCCTGCATGCCGCCGGACTCGAGCAGCAGGACGCTCAGACCTGAGCTGGCGAGCTCCAGGGCCAGCGTGATTCCCGACGCACCGGCGCCCGCTATGCAGATGTCTGCCGTGAGTACTTCGCCACCGCCCAGCTCAAATGCATCCGAAATCATGAGTTACAGCCCGTTTTTCGTATCCGTGACACTATGGCAAAACTTGGGCGCCGGCACCGAGGAAAAGCTCTCATCCATGCGCGCTGCAGGTTCCAGTAAAATGTGCAGCAATTCCGCGCATTTGCAGGGCGTGCGCACCTAGAATAAACCGGGGTATGCATAAAACAACGACAGCCATTCCGTCCCTGGACGGCATCCGCGCCGTGTCAGTGGCACTGGTGTTCTTTTCCCACAATGGCCTCGGCAACATTGTCCCGGGCGGCCTCGGGGTCACGATCTTTTTCGTGCTGAGCGGATTTTTGATCA
>Ga0207703_10000415_pt1 | contig 45514 bp, 41 predicted proteins | sample KBSSwiS12_FD_184304 | JGI IMG/M metagenome (GOLD analysis project Ga0207703, IMG submission 184304) | Switchgrass rhizosphere microbial communities from Kellogg Biological Station, Michigan, USA - KBS Switchgrass S1-2 (SPAdes) (version 2) | ecosystem: Host-associated > Plants > Roots >... | reverse complement strand
GGGCAAAGGCGATGGCACGCTTCGTGGTGAGCTCCGAGACCCCCACGAGGACGGGGACCCGGCCGGCGGCGACTTCACAGCCTGCTTTCAAAACCGCCCGCTTCTCATCAGGCTCCAGTGAGTTGTTTTCACCCACCGTGCCGGCGACGATGATGCCGTCTACCCCGTCATCGATCAGAGCGCTCTGAACCTTTTGAGTTGCTGGCAAATCCAGCGCCAGCTCGCTGGTGAATTGAGTCGTCGCTCGGATACACGCCCGACCACGTCAATTTCGCTGCCATGTGCTGGCTCCGTTCCCCCGGTAATTAGTATATCGTATACTATCTACCATAGAAGTCTACTGTCATCCTGCGCCGTTCAGCAAAATAATGCGAACGGATGCTTCGGCCGCGAGGCTCGTTGAAGTCTGATTCTCGCAAGGAACCGATCCGGCTCGAGTGCGTATATCAAATTCACTCGCGAAGGCTTTTCAGGGCGGCGACAACAATGAACAAGAGATCTTCGAGCAGACTGGCCTGCCTGCTGATTGCAATGACAGTGACGGCTTGCGGCGGATCATCGGGTAGTGACAGTACATCGACCACGCCTCCGCCGGCTCCGGATCCAATGCCAGCTCCCAGCGCAACAGCCCCGAGCATCACGACTCAACCTGCCAACGCCTCGAGCACCGCCGGCGGCACTGTGACTTTTACCGTCGCTGCTTCTGGTACCGCGCCCCTCACGTACCAGTGGCAGAAAAATGGGACTGCGATATCCGGTGCTACCGATACGAGCTATACGACTCCGGCGGTTCAAGCGGCCGACGACGGCGCAACGTTCACTGTCGTTGTGACCAACTCTGCTGGTAGTGTCACCAGCAGCGGCGCCAGACTGAGCGTCAGCCCCAATGGCAGCGCGCCACAGCCTGGCGATGTCATCATGTATAAGAACGATGTGTCCCGCACGGGGCAGTACCCGCTGGAAACGAAGCTGACGCCGGCGAACGTCAATTCAACCAACTTCGGTTTGCTGCGGCAGATGAGCGTTGACGGCAAGGTAGACGGGCAACCGCTGTACCTTTCGCAGTTGACCATCGGCAGCGCTGCACACAATGTCGTCTTTGCGGTGACTGAAAACGCCTCTGTATACGCGTTCGATGCCGATACCGGCGCGCAGATTTGGCAGGTCTCGTTGCTGAAGTCCGGCGAGACAGCCGCACCGCCTCCTAATGCATGCGGACAGATCACGCCCACAATCGGTATTACGACAACGCCGGTTATAGACCGAACCGCGGGAGCGCATGGCACGCTGTATGTGGTCGCAATGTCATTCGACAACACCTCCAAGTACCACCAACGAATGCACGCTCTCGATATCACAACGGGCGCCGAATTGCTGAACGGGCCTGTGGACGTCTCGGGTACTTTTCCAAACCAACAGGGCGTGACTACGTTTGATCCCGGCCAGTACGCGGAACGTACCGCGCTGCTGTTGGTCAACGGGACCATTTACACGACCTGGACATCGCATTGTGACGAACCGCCGTACAGTGGTTGGATCATCACTTTCGATCAGGCCACATTGGCACAAAGTGCCGTTCTCAATGTTGGGCCGGACAGTGGCACCATGCCGGCTCCGGACATTCCACCGGCCTCTCAGAATGACAGCACGCTCAACGGTCCTGCGATCTGGATGAGCGGCAGCGGTCCCGCGGCCGATTCGGCCGGCAATGTCTACCTGCTGACCGGTAACGGGCGCTTCGAGAGTACCCTGGATGCAAACGGCTTCCCCAATCACGGTGATTACGGAAATTCCTTCCTCAAGCTGACCAAGACAGGATCAACCCTGAAGGTCGTGGATTACTTTACCCAGTTTGACAGCATCCAGGCCTCCGTCACTGACCTCGATCTGGGCGGGGGAGGGGGCCTGGTGCTTCCGGACATGAAGGACAGCAATGGCAACACCAAGCATCTGATCGTGGGGGCGGGCAAGGACATGAAGCTCTACCTGGTCGATCGCGACAACATGGGCAAGTTCAATCCGACCACGAACAACATCTGGCAGCAGCTCGGCACCACTGCGCTCAATGGGGCGGTACGAGGCTCGCCGGCCTACTTCAACGGAACCCTGTATTACGGACCGCGTGATGTGTCACTCGAGGCATTTACGTTCGCCAATGCGAAACTGCCCGCGACCGCGACGTCACAATCGGTCGCGACATTCGGCTATCCCGGTACCTCGCCAGTGGTTTCCTCGAATGCCGCAACCAACGGCATCGTGTGGACCCAACACCCGAACGGCACATTGTATGCGTTCGATGCGACCAATCTCGCCCACGAGCTCTATGACAGCCGCCAGGCCACTGGCAACCGCGATGTCACGGGACCGGGAGCCTCGGGTTCGGGACTGAAGTTCATTGTGCCGGTGGTCGCGAATGGCAAGGTGTTCATGGGAACCCCCAATTCGGTAGCCGTCTTTGGAATGCTGCATTGAAGACATCAGCGAGTGGATAGCGGCGCCGTTCTGCAATGCTGGAACCTGGCAGCAGTAGTTTCTCCCACGACCAGTCCGCGTGTTACCACACTGCAGACGGCCTCGGGTTGCTTCTATCTGAAAACGAGTGAGTCGGCGGAGTCAGCGGAGCGGCACCTGGATCTTCTCGAGTACCTCGCCGGTGCCGGACTTCCAGTGCCACGCTATATCGCCACAGTGGCCGAGCAGCGCTATGCCGTTGATGCGGGCACGGCATACTGGCTTTCACGCAAGCTTCCGGGCGATCACTTCGAGCAGTTTCGAGGACCAACAGGTCGCAAACAGGTGGAACGGCTTGCGACCCACCTCGGGGAGTTGCATGGAGTTCTCAGCAGGGCCCCGAATTCCGAGCGCTTCCCTGTCTTTCGTGACTCGGCGGGGCAGTTGCTCGAGATGTTGCTGGCTCGCGAGAACCCTTTCGATGTCGCCCGGCTGCAGCGACTGCGAGCCAAGGTTGACTCTGTGGAGCAGTTGCCGAAACAGCTGATCCACCGCGATTTCCATCGCGGCAATGTTCTGTTTACCGGCGAGGCCCTGTCCGGCCTGCTCGATTTTGATCTCGTGCACCAGGGGCCGCGACTTTTCGATGTTTGCTATTGCGCCTCAGGCGTCCTCAGCGAAAGCTTTCGAGAAGCAGGTTACGTCGAGTATTGGCTCACCATCCTGGAGACGATTTTTCGTGCTTATGGGCGCGTCACTGGCCAGGCGACCGACAAACCCTCGCTCGCCTGGAACATGTTGATTACCATCCAGCTCATGTTCCTGAAAAGTTGCCTGGAAAGTCAGGCCCTCGATGCGGCACTCCTGAACCAGGGCATGTTGTTCTGGTACGAAGACCACCGAAGCGAGATCGAAACAGCTGTCAGTGCTCGACTGTCAGTGTGAGCTGCCGGGGAACAGTCGACAATAGATGCAGTGTGTGTCCGGTGAATCTTCGATCCAGACGTGCTGGATCCAGTATTTGCCCCCGTGTTTGGACGCGGCGTGCTCCCAACCCTGTTTCATCAAGTCGTGCGCGACCACGTCCGCCGGGTGAGCATCCTGGAGTATCTCGGTTGCGCGCGCGGTCTCTATGGAGCCACGCGGCTGCACGGTGACGGTGGTCGAACCGTTATCGATCCGCTGAGCAAGCATTTCGGGGTAATGTTCCTCGCCCGCGTTCCGCAGCAGGGTGCGGAAGTACTGCACGCACTTGTCGTGTATCGACTGCGCGGGCTGGCAAGCGGCGCGACCCAATTCGCGGGAAGCAGTCAGCTCGACGCGATCGGTCGGGAACCCATCTCGAACCAGGTTCGTGCGCACGCGATCAGCCGTCTCGAAGTCGTTGAAAACTGCGAGTATGACAGCGCTCATAACTCCCTCCTTACGGTTGACAAAGGGAGCAACTCCATTTTTCGGATCTTACTCCCGGCCGGGCGCCGCCGCAAATCGTGCGCTGCGTTGCTCACGGACAGTGTGGCGCGCGGGCGCTCAATGTGCATCCGACGAAGGTGCCTTCGGTGCCGCCACCTTATTCATCAGCGGTATCAACAGTAGGGCGACGATCAAGCACGCCATGACGGCCAGGAATGCGTCAGCAAATGCCTGAGTCTGTGCCTCCCTGAAGGTGAGCGCCCATAGTTGGCTCAATGCGCTCCTGGAGCCGTGGGACAGCAGCGCCTGCGCGCTCGAGTTACTGCTATTGAGGTGTTCGGCCAGGTGCAGGAAGTGCTCGTTCGTACGATCGTTCAAAATGGTGCCACAGACAGCGATTCCGATTGCGCCACCCAGGTTGCGCATCAAGTTGAACAGTCCTGAGGCGAGCTTGAGTCGCGACGGCGGCAGGCTTCCCAGCGCCAGCGTCACCACCGGCGCGACCGCGAACTGCTGACCGAAGCCGCGCAGTGCCTGTGGCCACAACAGCTCGCGCCAGCCCCAGTCGTGAGTGATTGGCGCAAACAGCCACATGCTCGAGGCGAAGCACCCGAACCCAAACATCATCAGCCACCGCAGGTCCACCCGCTTGGCGACAATCGCGTAGATCGGGATTGCCGATACCTGAAACAAACCTGTTGAAAAAACCGCATAGCCAATCTGCAGTGCGCTGAATCCGCGCACGCGCCCGAGGAAGACCGGTGTCAGGTAGATTGTCGCGAAGATCGCAATGCCGCTGACGAAGGACAGGAACGAGCCGAGCCCGAAGTTGCGGATTTTGAGAGCCGTGAAATCGACAACAGGCTGCCGGTGAATGAGGCTGCGCCAGATGAAGGCGCCGAGCGCCATCGCGGAAATCCACGCTGTGGCGCGGATCGTCGCGTCGCCCAACCAACCCCAGCGCTCGCCCTCCTCGAGGGTGTATTCGAGGCATCCCAGGCCGACAGCCATCAGCAGCATGCCAATGTAGTCAGCGCCTTTCAGCAGTGAGAAGTTGGGCTCGTCGATTTTGACCAGCATCGGCACGACAATCGCCACGAATGCGCCGGGTATCAGGTTGATGAAGAACAGCCAGTGCCAGGAGTAATTGAAGGTAATCCAACCGCCAATCGTCGGCCCGAGGGTGGGGGCCAGGGATGAGATGGCCCCGATGGTCGCGGCCGCGATGATGCGCTGGTTGCCGTTGAAATAGACGAAAGCAGTTGTGAAAGCCGTCGGGATCATTGATCCGCCGAGAAAGCCCTGCAGGGCGCGAAAGGCAATCATGCTTTCGATATCCCACGCAGTGCCGCACAGCAGGCTCGCCAATGTGAATCCTACCGCCGACACACAGAACAGCCATCGGGTGGAAATCACGCGCGACAGCCAGCCCGACAGGGGAATGACAATGATCTCAGCAATGAGGTAACTCGTCTGGACCCATGCTGTCTCATCGGCGCCAGCCGAAAGACCGCCGCCAATGTCGCGCAGGGATGCGGCGACGATCTGTATGTCCAGCAGGGCGATGAAAAACCCGATACACATGGTCGCGAAGGCCAGCACTCGCGTGGCAATCGGGAGTTGATCCGGCGACGAGGCCGTCGCCGCAACCGCCGTCGGTGCCGTGACCGCCGTTGCCGCCGCGACCGGTCGCTCGGGCCTCCCGGGCGCAACGGCCGGATTCACGGCGCGTGGCCTTCTGCAGCCCGTTCGTCAACATCGACGCGCACTGACAGACCGGGTCGAAGCAGGCCGAGCAGGGAGCCATCGCCATCCAGTTGAACTCGCACCGGCACCCGTTGGACAATCTTTGTGAAGTTGCCGGTCGCATTTTCAGCCGGCAGGACACTGAACTGTGCTCCGGTGGCAGGGGCGAGGCTCGCGACGTGGCCGACGAATTCGTGTCCCGGCAATACGTCAGCCTTGACTGTCACGCGCTGACCGGGCTGCATTTTGGCGAGTTGGCTTTCCTTGAAATTGGCATCTACCCACAGGCCCTGGGCGGGGACCAACGAGATGAGTTGGGTGCCGATCGCCGCGTAGGCGCCGGTGCGCGCGCTTCTGTTTCCGACGACGCCGGCAATTGGAGCTCGCAGCTCCGTGTAACTCAGGTTCAGGTGCGCAAGATCGACATTCGCCAGCGATTCAGCAAGGGCCGCACGTGTTTGGCGCTTTTGGGATTCAATCACATCCAATTGGCGCTCCGCCGCGGATATGGATGCGCGGCTTCTCTGCGCTTGTGCCAGGGCTTCCTTGTATTGAGCATCCGCCTTTTGAAACACCTGTATGGATGCGGCGGAGTGTGCCGATAGATCACGGAAGCGCACCTGGTCATCGTGCGCGCGTGTAACTTCGGCATCTGCAGCCGCCAGGGTTGCGCGCGCCTGATCGATCACGGAGAGTTGCAAGCTGCGCGTGGCATCGAGATTTTGCAGCGTAGCCCGTTGAGCATCCACTGCCGCTTCGGCTTTTGCGAGCGCCACTTTGTAGTCGCGATCGTCCAGCTTTACCAGGAGGTCGCCGGCCGCGACTCGTTGATTGTCTGTTACAGCGACCTGTTCGATGAAGCCGGCAACCTTCGGTGCTATGACCGTGATATCGCCTCCGACATAAGCATCGTCGGTGCCCTCGATGAATCTGCCCACCGTAATCCAGTGATAGCCATAGGCGATCACACCGATGACAGCGAGGCCGATCGCGGCATAACTCGCCAGTCGCTTCCGACCGACCGCGGGTGTCGCCACGATATCCCGATCAACTGCAGCAGCACTTGCGTTCATGAAAGCGATCTTCCGGGTCTATTGTTTGGACTGGCGAGTGCGGTTCTTCTCGCCCTTGGCGCTGGCTGCGCGGGGGCTCGGTACCTTGACTTCAGCCACTTTGAATTCAGGGGCGCGCACCACCCGGCCACTGCGGGGATCCATCATGACGGGCTCGACTGGTTCACCGGTCTCGGCATCCACCAGTGCCATCGTTTCGCCCTGTGGCGGGAAGTGTTTGTTTCCCCAGGCCAACAGCGCCCACAGAACCGGGCGGAAGTCGCGGCCGCGCTCGGTCAGAAGGTATTCGTAGCGGGGCGGCTTCTCACAATACAGATGTCGTTCCAGCAGCCCCGATTCAACCAGCGTGTCGAGACGTCGCGTCAGCATGTTGGGAGCAATACCGAGGCTCTTCTGAAACTCATCAAATCGTGTCTTGCCCCGGAATGCATCGCGCAGAATCATGATGCTCCACCATTCACCCACACGCTCCAGGCTCCGTGCGATGGGGCACTTCATATCGTCCAGTGTCTTGCGTCGCATGGTCACAGGCACCTGGTTGCTATCATCATGCAAGTAATATAGGCTACTGGCTATCATGATGCAAGTGAGTGGGTCCGGGAGCCGGTCCATGGCCAAGAAATTTCTTTCTATTTGCCTGGGTGTGGTGCTTTCGGCTGCCCTGGCGGGCTGCGAAGTCGGTCCGCGGTATGTGGGGCCGCCCGATACTCATCTGACGAACTTCCACAACGGCGTGGCGGCGGCGGCTCGTCAGGTTGATGAAGCGTCTCCCGCCTTGGAGACCTGGTGGGATGGCTTTCAGGATCCGGCGCTGACCCGAATTATCGAACGCGCCCTGACACAGAACCTCGATCTGCAACAGGCCATCGCTCGCGTTGATCAGGCGCGCGCCGTCGCCCGGGAAGCGGGGGCCAATCTACTGCCCGCGGGTTCGGTCAAAGCGTCCGCGACCCGCTTACATCAATCTTTGAATGGCCCGCTCGGTTCGATCGCACGCAACTCGCCAGGCTACGACCGGGACCAGAATTTCTTCGATCCGGGTGTAGGGGCCCAATGGGAAATCGATCTTTTTGGGAGCCTGCGCCGCGGCAGGGAGGCTGCGCGTGATGAGGCTGAGGCCGCCGAGGCGCAGCAGTTGGGCGTCCGGGTTTCGATAGTGGCTGACGCTGCCGATGCCTACTTCCAGGTCCGGGGCAATCAGGCGCGGCTCGCAATTGCTCAAACCCAGGTTGAAACAGACAGCCGGCTGCTCGAGATTCTGCGACTGAGATTCAGTCGCGGTGCTTCGGACAATAAGGAAGTGGCGCAAGGTGAGGCATTGTTGGCGCAGGCTCGTGCAACGATCCCGCCACTGAAAACAGCTCTCGAGTCACAGTTGAATCGCCTGGACGTACTCATGGGCGCCCAGCCGGGTTCCTACGCTGCTGAGCTGTCGACCCCCGGCGACATTCCGCGCGCACCTGCGATTCCGGCAGGTCAAAGCGCATCCGAATTATTGCGCCGACGGCCGGACATTCTGGCGGCCGAGCGCCGTCTGGCGGCTTCCGATGCCCGCATTGGGATTGCCGTTGCCGAGTACTATCCCAAGGTTTCGCTGTCGGCGGTGTTGGGATTTGAGAGTCTCGACTCCGGTCGAATCTTCACGGCTGAATCCTTCCAGCCCGCGGCAACGGCCGGATTGAGATGGCGGTTGTTCGACTTTGGCCGGGTGGATGCCGAAGTCGCCCAGGCAAACAGCGCGAACGCCCAGGCTTTGTTGGCTTACCGGCAAACCATCCTGCGCGCGACCGAAGACGTGGAGAACTCTTTCATGTCCCTTGCGCAGCTCGAGTTGCAGACTCACGAGTTGGCGACCGAAGTTGACGCACTGGGCCGCGCTCGGGACGCGTCACAACAGTCATATCTGGCAGGCGCGAGCAGCCTCACCGATGTGCTCGACGCCGATCGCCAATCGCTGGTTGCGCAAGATGAGCTCGCTCGTACTCGTGCCGACGCAGATCGGGCGGCCGTCCTGTCCTTTCGGGCACTAGGCGGCGGTTGGTCAATGTAACAAGGGAAGCGATCAGCGGGCAGATGAGGATACGGCAAACTCCTCCGTATCAACCTCTGACTGCGCCGCCGCGCCATATCGCGCTCCCGAGATCCGCCCCGGGGTGAAGAGGTGATCCAGTCGACTCATCAACTCTGAATCGAGCCGCAAATCGACGGCGGCCCAATTCTCTCGAAGATGCTCACTCGATTGAGTGCCGGGGATGGGCAGGGTGTGCGGATATTTGCTGAGTATCCAGCTCAGGGCCAACTGGGCCGGTGAATGGCCGGCCTCGCGTGCAATCTCCGCGAAGGTGCCCAACACACTACGATTCTGCTCGAAATGATCCAGTTGGAATCTCGGCATCGTCCTGCGAATGTCGCCGGGCCCGATGACAGACGGGTCGACAAGTGTGTTCGTGAGCCAACCGCGTGCCAGCGGGCTGAATGCGACGAATGTTGTGCCGAGCTCACGACATGCGTCCAGCACAGCGATTTCCGGGTTGCGTGTCCACAAAGAATACTCGGTCTGCACAGCCGAGATCGGATGAACGGCGTGTGCTCGTCGCAGCGTCTGTGCGGAGACTTCCGACAATCCCAACGCGCGGACTTTACCTTGTTCCACCAGCGTGGCCATTGCGCCGACGCTGTCCTCGATGGGTACCCGCTTATCCCACCGGTGCAGGTAGAAGAGGTCGACTGTGTCAGTCTGCAGGCGCCGCAGACTATTCTCGAACTGCCGAACGAGCGTATCCGGCCGGCCATCGATTACGCGCTTGCCGTCGATTCCATACATGCCACCCTTGGTTGCCAGGGTGAGCTTCGCTCGATGAGGAGACAGTACTTTACCGACCAGTTCCTCATTTGCACCGAAACCATACAGGGCAGCGGTGTCAAAGTGAGTGATACCGAGATCCAACGCCTCCAGTAGAAGGCGTGAAGCCACATCGAACGGCGCGGGCTCGCCGTATGCGTGACTGATATTCATGCAGCCGAGCCCGACGGCTGAAACGGTAAACGGGCCGAGTTTTCGCGTTTGCATCCAGGCCATGATACACGAGGGTTCGCCGCGGGGCGGGCAGCCGGGGCAGGCGACTGGCATCCTGCCTTGACAAGCAAAAGTCCGAGGCTCAGATTGGTTTTGCAACCTCAATCAGTCCGATAGCAGGGAATAGGCTTTATGTTGCCATGGCGTCTTGCGCTGATCTTGCTGGCTGGTCTATCACTGAGCGGCCGGGTGCACGCGGCGGAGCCACCTCCAGACCCGAAGGACGCTGCTGTGGTCATCAATGGTCAGCGTCAAGAGCTCGAAAAACAGCTCTTCGAGTTCGTCAAAAACATCACGCATTCAACCTCCACGGATGACACTACGTGGGAAGGATCGGGGTCGCTGAGGCGCTGGAATCAGCCCGTCTGTCCGCTGGTCGCTGGACTGAAGGATCGACCCGTCCGTGTCTGGTACAACGCCAGTCTGACAGCCGCGAACGGAATGTCATTGAACAGTGGTTCGCCGTTTGATCTGGGTGCGAACAGGATGAAGAACACGAATCAGCACGCAATCGATTCGCGTATCAAGTTCACCGATGTCCATGTGCTCGAGCAATGCAACGCTCCGCAATCACGCGGGTGATGTTGGACACAGTTAGCCACTGAGCACTGCGGATTCAGCTCAATGGTGATGTTGGGTTGGAGGCTCGCCAGGCGGCGCCACCTGCGCGGCATCAGCCTGGCTCTGAGCCAGCTGTAACATTCTCTCAATGACCTTATTTTTGGTGCCGCGGAATGCCACCCCATACTGATTGACCTCGCGGCGTGTCACGGAGGCCATGATCGAGGATCGGCTCATACCAGGACCCTCGACCTCCAGCTCAATCTGTGTCAGCGGGTTCAAGGCCAGCGGCGTCTGTAACAAAGCTCCGCTGATACTGACATTCAGCAGCACCCCTGGGCCGAAGATGGCTGGATGGACCATGACCAGCACACGCACGTCGCATGGAACGCGAGTACCACAGCGGGCTTCCATCGGCATTTCTGGCATCGCGGCACTGTGGGTGATAGCGGGTTGATGAGATTACTTGTTGCTGCATGCTCGTGCTCCCTGCCGGTGTGCACCATTCTCGACCCGAGCACTGGTTCGCAGTTGTGCGCCGCGCTCCGACGGGCCTGTCGCGTTCAAATCCATTTGAACGCTCGAGCCATGACGCTGAGAATCCCGGCTATCGTCAGTAAATGCCACACCCGATCGAACCCCCGCGCTGTGCGCAACTCGCCCATCGACTTCTCGACGGCGGCAAATCCCTTTTCCATGTTGATGGCCAACATCGTCAGGGTGTCCTTCAAGCTGTCGATTTTCCCGGTCAGCCGCTGATCGACACCGTCAATTTTGGCAGTGAGCTTCTCATCGACGGCATCGATTTTGGCAGTGAGCTTCTCATCGATGCCGTCTATCTTATCGTTGAGCCGTCGAATGTCGACCTTCATTTCAGACACATCTTTCTGGATGTGTTCGACATTCACCTCGAGTCTTGCAACACGGTCTTCCACGGGATCCTCCGGTTCAAATTTCACAGCGGGCATTGCCATAGCCAGATTCCAAATCAGCAATTGATCGCAATCCTACCGCGCCATCCAATCCTTGTTAAGATTTTGATTTAAAAAGAAAAACTCACAAGCGTCTGAAACACACGTATGTCAAATACGTCGGATATATACGTCGGTAGTCCCCCGTTGTGAGCCCGTTAACATGAGACGGCAACCTGAAGTGCTACGGTGCACGAGGCTTCAACAACAGGCAGTTCCCGTCATGCAATGGGATGGTTGGTTTCGATTGCCGGTCGCAAGCACGGCCGCGCTGTTGGTCCTTGCCGGATGCGGATCCATGAGCAAGAACGAATGCCTGACCGTCGATTGGCGTACCGTGGGCTACGAAGATGGCGTCGCCGGCTACTCTGGTGACCGTATCGGTCAGCATCGAAAAGCGTGCGCGAAATATGGCGTCAGCACTGACCTCGAACTTTATCAACAGGGAAGGGAGCGCGGGCTGCGCGAATTCTGCACGCCCGCCAACGGCTACCGTATTGGCGCGCGAGGCGGCGGATACGCTGGAGTCTGTCCGGTAAATTTAGAGCCAGCTTTTCTCACCGCCTTCAATTCCGGCCACCAGTTGTATTCATTGGAGGTGCGTGTAGACAACACGGTCAACCGAATCAACTACAAACGTCAGGAACTCAACAGGGCCGAGCACGGTATAGTCAGTAATGCTGCTGCGGCCGTCAGCAGCGACTCGAGCTCACAGAGTCGCGCCGACGCCGTCGTCGACACCGTGCAGCTCGCAGAGCGCGCCGGTCGCCTCAAGGAAGAAATACGTCAGCTCGAGGAAGATCGCGTCCGATACGAGAGTGACTTGGAAGCCTACCGTTCCACGCAACCCCCGATTACCTAGACAAAAAGACCGAGTGGCCTCTGTGTTGCCGAGTCGCTGCGCCGCGGCGTGGGGAAGCTAGGCAATTGCCCGAGCCCGAGTGCAGCACACGATGTTGGAGTTGGAGAAGCTGTCCAACTGCATGCTGCACTCGGTGTCTCTGATGAGCGACACGCGTGTTGTTTGTTTCACATAAAGGGTCCACATCGCGCTGAACACTTGTTACAGTCAGACATCCTGATGGCTCAACTGATTTGCACGGGATGTACACGCGATGAAATTAGACCTGACGAAGCGCCTGTCAAGCTTGATGTTGTATCTGTCCTCCACGGTGAGCGCCGTGTCTGTAGCGGCCACGGCTGCGCCCCCGTATCCGCAGAGCAAGGTCATAACAGGTGTGAGTTGGGATCTGTCAACGGTGAAGAGCCTGCGAAAGGCCGCCGGCAGTGACATCTGGCCGACCGCATGGGCGGCAGATGGCAATCTGTATGGAGCCTGGGGTGATGGAGGTGGCTTCGGTGGCGCTGAAAGCGGCTCCGGCGCCGCCAGGACGAGCCTGGGATTCGCCCTGATCAGTGGCACGCCGGCAGTTGGAAGTACCTCGAGCTATACCGGCAGGAACATCTGGGGACAGGCTCCCGAATATGCGAAATATCAGGCCGCGTTCGGCGGCAAGGTAAGTGAGTTGTTCTCGGTTGACGGGGTGCTGTATGGCGAAGCAAATCTGTGGACCGCGGCAAATTGCGGCTGCAGCGATCCCACTCGCAAGTCCGGCGGCAACAAGAACTATCGCACGCTCATCTGGTCGTCGGACCTGGGAAAGAGTTGGACGATTGCCCCGTGGAGGAATAGCAGTGCGTTCGGCAGTTTTCTGCAATTCGGCAAGGACTATGAGGGCGCGGCAGATCCTGCCCATCTGTACTTCTACTATTCGGGAGACGCCAACAGCGACCCCTCACACGTTTACCTGCGTAGGATGGCCAGGAATGCCGTGAAGGCGGATCCGTCGACTCCGGGCCACTTCGAGTATTTTGCCGGTGTTGATTCGAACGGCTCGCCGTACTGGACTACTGTCGAGGCCAACGCTCAGCCGGTCTTCACCGATTCAAACAGTGCCGCGGGGCAGGGCACGGGGCTCGGCGTGGTATTCAATGCTCCGCTCGGACGCTATATAGCCACTGAGGGCCACGGAGAGATGACCGGTCAGATCGGTTTGTTTGAATCGCCCACCCCATGGGGACCCTGGTCGACCATCGCCTACTATGACGATTGGGGTGGCTTCAATGAGACGAGCGGACTGGCCAACGGAATGTATTTTCCATCCAAGTGGATCAGCTCGGATGGCCTGAGTCTCTGGGCGGTGTTTTCCGGACTCGGAGAGTTTGATTCCTTCAATCTCGCAAAAGCGGTTCTGAAGGTGAGCGACACTCCTCCACAGGATTCCCCGCCCGGCGGCGGGACGGGTTCGCAACCCAGCCCGCCTGTCTCCCAGGGCGCGACCTCCGCGGTGGATTTTTGGAAGTTCGACGCGGGAGCCGGGACCAGTGCCACGGATTCTGCCGAAGGTGGCAACGATGGAGCGCTCATCAACAATCCGCAATGGACCACGGGCGTTGCCGGCGGGGCACTGAGCTTTGACGGGGACGGCACTGCCGTGCGCATGTCGGGCTCGGGGAGCCTTGCGAACCTGTACAAGGGAGGCGTGACAGTCAGCGCCTGGATCCGTCCCACGTCATCGGGTGGTGGCGGCCGTGGCAGAATTGTCGACAAAGACAACAATGATGCGGGTTGGTTCTTTTCGATGTATTCGAACCGCATACAATTTGCGGTGGACCAGTTCAACGGTGCCAACCCGAGCCGTATCTCCACCGCTGGAGTCGATTTGAACCGCTGGCAGCACGTCGCCGCGACCTGGGATGGATCCCCGGACGGCTCGAACATTCATCTGTATGTTGACGGCGTACCCGTGGACGGAAGCGCCGTCAACGGATCAGGATCGGCATTAGACGACTCCGGGACGCCTCTGACAGTCGGCAACCGGGCCGGCGACCTCGCTCGGGGATTCGCCGGAGGTATTGATGAGGTGCAGGTTTATAACCGGGCGCTCTCGGCGTCGGAAATTCACAGCCTCGCCTCGGGCGGAGAAATCAGTAATTGATTGTCGGATCCCAATGCGCTGCTTCGTCCTCGGGGAGAACCACATTGGGAGATCGCGATGACCGGGATGAAGAGAGGCCATGTCGAGGCGGGTGGCGTTCGCTATGGGTACGAGATCCATGGCGCAGGCGTGCCGCTGCTTCTGCTGCACGGGGGCTTTGGATCATTGGAGATGTTCGGCCCCGTGCTCGGCAGTCTGGCGGAGCGAAGGCAGGTGATTGCTGTAGACCTCTACGGCCACGGCCGTACCGCCCTGACAGATCGCCCGATCGATGTCGTTGCCATTGGCAACGACATGGCGACGCTGGTCAAATCGCTCGGCTTTGAGCGGGTAGACGCGCTCGGCTTTTCTTTCGGCGCCATGGTCGCGTTTCAATTTGCTGCGCAACACCCCGCCTTGGTCGGGCGCCTCATTCTGGCGTCCATGCCCTTTGCTCACGACGGGTTCTATGCAGATATCCGGGAGCAGCAGAAGCAGATCAATCCCGCCGCACTCATGAATACGCCGCTCTATGACGCGTACAAGGCCTTGGCACCCAAGGTGGAGGACTTCCCGGAGTTCGTCGAGCGAATGGGTCAGGCAATCCGCACACCCTACAACTGGTCTGAGCAGGTAAAGGGGCTGAAACCGACCACGCTGCTCATTTATGGTGACAGCGACATGTTTGAGCCGGAGCACATCGTCCGCTTTTATCAACTGCTCGGCGGTTGGCAGGGTGATGCTGGCTGGGACGGATCGAAGATGGCTCGTCATCGGCTGGCGATTCTGCCCGGCATCACTCATTACTCCATGTCCGACGCGCCACTATTGGCTGAAACGGCGCTCGCATTCCTCGATTGCCCGTAGTCCCGGAAGGTTTGGGAGTTGTCGCGAGCCAGGCGAGGCGTCAAACACCATCGCTGCCTGCGAGCGTTCGTCAAATTTGTTCCAGACCGGCAGGCCCGGGCCATTCGGATCGCCGCGCGTGGCGAAGTTGATCCAGTATTTTCGCATCAGAGCGGAAATGGACTCGTCGCGCGCGGCGGGCGGTTTGGGGAAGTTGCCGAACACGAAGGGGTAATCGCTCGCGTGCCCTGCACCAAAGGGGTGATCGGAGTTATGAACGTCGAAGACGTAGAGATAGGTAGGGTTGCGGCCCTGCTTCGTTTGCAATCTGGCCCAGGTCCAGGTTGGCCAGCCGGTGCCAAAGTCGCCATACAGATAGCGGATTGACGCTTCTGCCTGTGCTTCAGTTGCGTACGGATACGCGGCAATCAACGCGGCGTAAGCTCGCCGATCATGGCAGGACCAATGCTTCATCTCTGTCTTCATCGAATCGACCGGGCTCTGTGTAAGTGGAAGTTCCCTTCGTCCGAAGTGAAGCCGATGAGAATGGGCGTGTCATTGAATTGCCCGTGGCGAAACAGATCGAAGTTTGAATGTTGCACCAGCTCGCCGTCGAATGTCACAAGACGCGCGGCACTGTGCGGCTTCGCCTGAGATGCCTTCACTATGATTTCAGCGGGTACGTGTCGCGCGGATGTCAGATCGGACGCGCCCAGCGCTCTGAAAAACGATTCACCGTCCCTTTCTGCGCTGCTGAGAGTGGGTATTGAAAGCTCGGGGTCGGGATCACCTCCCTGTTTGGGGAGAAAAGCAGAGCCGCTCTGTGCAATGGCGCGCGCATACAGACCCTTCGCTGCCGGTGCACCGGCGAACAGACTGACCGCAGCGGCGCCCGCGGAGCCTCCAACTAGCGTCACTCGCGCTGGATCGCCGCCAAATTGCGCGATGTTGGCTTGCACCCATCTGAGCGCGGCCAGCATGTCGAACAGTCCATAGTTGCCGGAGCCTGTGCCGCTCTCGCGCGTCAGCTGTGGATGCGCGAGAAATCCGATCGCGCCCAGCCGGTAGGCAATGGTGACGAGAACGACGCCTTCGCGCGCGAGATGAGTTCCGTAGGACACCGGTTCCCACGACATACCTCCCTTGAAGCCGCCGCCGTGTATCCAGACCATGACCGGACGCCGTTCTTGTGCGTTGGCCGCTGCGGTCCAGACATTCAGATACAGACAATCTTCGCTCGACGGATTCGGAGTTTCCCACCACGGCTGACTGCAGGCTGGAGCGAAAGTGTTTGCCGCCCGGACTCCGTGCCAGGATGCGACCGGCTGCGGCACACGCCAGCGCAGATCTCCGATTGGAGGAGCCGCGAAAGGAATCCCCTTGAACACGGCGAGACCGTCGTTGACTTCGCCTTTCAAACGGCCTCCGGTTACATCCGCGTATTCAATTTCAGCGTGCGCCGGATTCGGCATTTGCGCGCATGCAATCAACAGAAGCGCGAGCAGTCGCAATGCCTGCACCATGAGGACTCCTTTCCGGATGGCTGATGTAAATGGGCCCCTTCAGAACTTCTCGTCCGGCCGCAAGTATCGCCACTTGCCCACCGGTAATCCTCCCAACGGTACGTTGCCACTGCGGACGCGTTTCAGCCCGGTCACGAAAAGACCCACGAGCTCGCACATGCGGCGGATCTGGCGCTTGCGGCCCTGGCGCAGCACGAACCGCAGCTGGTTCTCGTTCTGCCATGAAACCTGTGCGGGCTTCAGCTTCACGCCATCGAGCGTGAGCCCATACTGCAGCCGCTTCATGCCGTCAGGCGACAGGTTGCCTTCGACCCGCACGAGATATTCCTTCTCCACCGAAGAGTTCTCGCCAATCAGCTGCTTCGCGACCCGTCCATCCTGGGTGAGCACCAGCAGACCGGTTGAGTCGATGTCCAGTCGGCCGGCCGGGGCGAGCCCACGCAGGTGCTCCTGCTGGAACTCAATGGGCGAGGGGTCCGCCGCCCAGCGGTTTTCCGGCCGGATCAACACGACCGCGGGCTCGTAGCCGTCTTCGGCCTGCCCGGAGACATAGCCCACCGGCTTGTGGAGCAGAATGGTGACCTGTCCGCTCTGGTGTTCTCGTGCGGCCCGATCGATTTCGATGCGTGCGTCGCGTGACACCCGCACGCCGAGCGTATCCACAACTTCGCCATTCACTTTCACCCAGCCGCTGGTGATCCAGCGCTCTGCCTCGCGGCGTGAGCACAGGCCGAGCTCGCCCATGCGCTTGGAGAGGCGCGGGTGGTCAGGGTTTTCTGGGAGTGGGCGAGAGCGTGTCATGCAAAAGGCCTGGGACGGCTGCTCAGCATGCCACGATATTGGCGCCTCGAGGATCGATCAGGACAATGCCGCCCGCACTGGGGCGGACTCTACCTTCAGAGAAAGCTGAGCCACCAGTCTTTGCGCCGCGCCTTTAAGGCCGTGACGTATCGACACAGCGGATAGAGCAGCGCGACAACCCCGATCCATATCAAATAGACGCCTCCGAGGCTGACTCCATACCCTTTGGGGAAAAATCGATAGTGGGTAAAGAACTGATCCGCGTGGAAACCTTCGGCCATACCCAGCAATACACTCAGCGTATGAATCAGATAAAAATGGGCGATGTAGAACGCCAGGGGCGCTCGGCCGTACGTCTGAAGAACATTCCGGATCGCCCCCGGCAGACGGTCGGCGAAACTGCATACGATCGCAGCCGGGCCCAGTGTCATGAGGGTATACAGTAGGCTGGGCGGATACTTCGTCGTGGCCAGAAATGACATGACGGAGGCGGAAAGGTTGTTGCGATCGAAATGCCAGGCATGCGGGTCGCCGTAGAGATCGAGTGCCCGCAGCAGCACAAAGGCGATCACCAGCCCGGTGCCGATCCGCATCAATCGACTGTTCCGCTGCCTGTCGGATGTCTGAAAAAGGCTCGCCGCCGCATAGCCAACCAACATGACGCCGGTCCAGGGCAGCAGCGGATAAGAGAAAAAAATCCAAAAAGGGCCCAGCTCATGGACCTGACGCGCATGGAGTACGACCCATAAAGGGCCGGTGGCACCTGTCATGCTGGCCGATGGCCATATAGCGTCCAACAGATTATGGCCACACACAATCGCCAGTCCAACGGCCAGACACGCCATCGGGCCGAGATACTGCATGCCTCCTAACACCACCATACTGGCGCCGATAGCCCAGATGACCTGCAAAGCAATCAGGGTGCGGCCACCGAGCTCGGGGATGCCTGCGGGCGCAAATGAGAAAGCAGTCGAGATCACGAGCACTTCAATCAGGATCAGCCAAAGCCCGCGCAGCATGAGAAAACGCGCAAGTTCCCCCGGGCTTTTGCGCCGCGCCATGAGACCCGCACTCACACCCGCGAGGAGCACAAACGTGGGAGCACAAAAATGAGTGATCCAGCGTGTGGCAAAGAGGAGGGGGCTGACGGAAGGATCCGTTGTTGGATCCTGAACTGACGCGAACATCGTGAAGTCGCGCACGTGATCGAGAGCCATGATAACGATCACCAGTCCACGCACGATGTCGATTGACGTTAATCGATACGCGCGACTATCTGACGGCCGGGCCCGGTCGACCGCAGGAACGTCCGTGGCCGCCAGGCCGATTGAGGGGAGAGATGCGCTCATGGTCACCTTCATCGGAAAGGGCGATGAAAGAGCGACAAAGGCGGGTGGCCCTGGACTAAGTGCCTGATCGGTCGAAGAATTGCATCCGCCGTTGCGCGCGGTGCCCAGGCGTTCCTGGTTGCGCCGAAGGGGCGCGTGCAGCAGAATCCGGAGTGCCGCACGCGCTCGAGGGCCGTGTGGGAGTTTCCTTATCAGAATAGCGCACCGTGCATATGCACGGCGCGTGCTGCCGCTTTTCGCGGCCGCATAACGGGAGCCCCGCACGAATGGATTTCTCGACCTCGAGACCTGATGCTGAATGTGAAGTGCTCGTCATGGGCGGTGGCCCGGCGGGAAGCACTGCGGCCGCTCTGCTCGCCCGCCAGGGGCGGAAAGTGATCCTGCTGGAGAAAGCCCACCATCCGCGATTTCACATCGGCGAATCACTCCTGCCCATGAATTTGCCGTTATTCGAGCGCCTCGGCGTGCTCGGCAAAGTGCAGGCCATGGGGGTGTTCAAGCCCGGCGCCGACTTTGAAGCGGACAATGAGCGTGGCTACAACTCCTTCGAGTTCCGGCGCGCCATCGGCAACAGTCCACCCCACGCTTACCAGGTGTGGCGTCAGGACTTCGACAAGATGTTGTTCGACCATGCACGCAGCGAGGGCGCAGATGCGCGCGAAGGTCACGAGGTTGTGGCAGTTGAGCAGCTCAACCACCGTCTGAGCCTCATCGACGTGCGTCGCGACGACGGACAGAGTCTGCGCATCTGTGCGCAGTACGTCATCGATGCCACCGGGCGCGATACGTTTTTCTCGTCCAGGAAGCACCTGCGGCGCAAGAACGGCGAACATCAGAGTGCCGCGATCTTCGGGCATTTCCGCGGAGCCGAGCTTCGTCCCGGCGATGATGCGGGCAATATCAGCATCTACAGGTTCGATCAGGGTTGGATTTGGATGATCCCGCTGCCGGATGGCGTCATGAGCATCGGAGCGGTGTGCCGCCCGGCCTACCTGAAGCAGCGGAAGGGCAAAACGGTAGACTTTCTGTTGGAGACTCTCAGAAGCAATGCCGGCGTCAGCAAGCGCATCGAACATGCCGAGTTGATGGGTGGTGAAGTACGCGTTACCGGGAATTATTCCTACGACTCAACCCGGATGGGCGGTCCGGGTTGGGTCATGATTGGTGACGCTTTCGCCTTCCTCGACCCGGTGTTTTCTTCCGGTGTGTATCTCGCCATGAGCGGGGCAGAGCAGGCCGCCAGGGTAGTCGATACCGTGTTACGCGAACCGCGGCTGGAGGGGCGCTTGCTGCGAAAGCTCGAAAAGCGCCAACGGGCTGGCATGGCGCGCTTTGCCTTTTTCATCTATCGATTCAATGGTCCCATCATGGACAGATTGTTTCGCAGACCCCGGAATGTCTTCCAGATCGAGCAGGGCGTGATCTCGATGTTGGCCGGCGACCTGTTTGATTCGCCCAAAGTGGTGCGCAGGCTCCGGCTGTTCAAGTTCATCTATACGATGACGGCCTTGCGTCATTTCGTGCGCTGGCGTACCGAGCATCGGTATCGCATGGCGCAGGCGCGGCTGCAATTTTCCGGCGGCACCACGCCCTTGGATCCTTTGTGAGTCCGCAGTGGATTAAAATCAGGCCGGTTTTTGGGGTGATGGGCTCATGAGCTATTCAATTTCACGACGCCAGGTGCTGCAGAGCCTTTCCGCGGCGGCGCTGCCTTTGGGCGCATTCAGTTGCGCGCAAACGAAACCCGATTCATTGGTGGTCGGAGGCCTGCCGGTTACCTGTAACCTCACATTGCCGGTGGCGTGTGTTGCCAAGGGGCAGAGCAACAGATCGGCACCCTCCGGCGCGCGCAAATTCGACTACCAGTACAGCAAATACAGTGGCTGGCCCGAGGTCAAAGAATCGCTCATGTCCGGCCGGATCCAGGCCGCTTATCTGCTCGCACCGCTGGCCATGGATCTGGCCGATAAGGGCATTCCACTCAAAATAGTCTCCCTCGGGCACCGCTCAGGCGCCGTGATCATGGTACGGGCCGACTCCTCCTATCAGCATTTCCGCGAGCTCGCTGGCAAGCGCGTAGCCGTTCCCAGCCGTTTTGCCGTCGATTACCTCTTCCTTCGCAGGATGCTCGTCCAGGAAAACATGGACATCAAGGATGTGCAGATCGTCGAGATGGCCCCTCCCGACATGCCGGCAGCACTGTATGCGAACGCTGTCGATGCCTACTGCACCGGGGAGCCGTTTGGGGCTGCTGCGCAGAGTGCGGGCTATGCGCGTCCACTGCGCATGACGCGGGATGAGTGGCCGAAATACATCTGTTGCGTCCTCACAGTCCGCGGCGAGTTGATCGATGAAAACCCACAGATGGTCCAGGACCTCGTCAATCAGATACTGGGAGCCGGCGCCTGGCTGGACCACGATCCGGCCAATCGGGAGAAGGCCGTTCAGATCGCTGCCGGTCCGGATTATTTCAACCAGGACCCGAAGATCATCCGCTTCGTCATGCAGAACCCGAGCGATCGGGTCACGTACGGTGACCTGCGTATGATCCGCTCCGAATTCGAGGATCTGATGCAGATGTCGATCGCAGCCGGAACGATCAAACATCCCATTGCCTACGAGAAATATGTGGACGAGCAGTTCGCGCGTCGAGCTCAACCCGCTGCGATTTCCCTGTGATGAACGTCCGCTCATGGCTGCTTCTGTTGGTCTGCAGCGTCGCGGCCGGCGCCGCCGCGGCCGGTGGGTTCAAGTCGGGAGTATTCGATCCGCCGCGCCAGGCACCCGAATTCTCACTACAGGGCACAGATGGCCAGCCGTTGAGTCTCAGCCGATATCGCGGCAAGGTAGTGCTTCTCGCCTTCGGCTACTCATCCTGCACGGCTGTCTGCCCAGTGACCCTGCACACTTTCGCGCTGGCTGTGCGCAAGCTCGGGGCGGCGGCCGCGGGTGTCCAGGTTGTGTATGTCACTGTTGATCCTGAGAGGGACAGTCCCGCGCGTCTGAAACAATTCCTGGCGAGCTTTGATCCGGCATTCGCCGGTGCCACAGGGACCGAGCAACAACTCGAGCAGGTGCGCAAGGACTATGGAGTCAGCGCGAAGAAGATTCCATACGAGAAAAGTTACGTCTACGATCACTCATCGTTCACCTACCTGTTGGATCGAAATGGACGGATTCGGTCGCTGATGCCGTATGGGCACGGCGCGGATGATTTCGTGAACGATCTGAACATTCTGCTGCGAGAGTAGGAGTGCGCACTCGCACGTGGATCCTGGCCGCGTCCGCCGCCGTAATAGCCGTCCTCGCCTGGGTTGCGGTGACACCCATATCAACCGGCTCCCGCGAACAGGTCTTTGAGATTCCAAACGGCACCTGGGCGCGACGCATGGCGGGTGAAAAGATCGAAACGTTGCCCGATCACATCTATCTGACGGTCGGTGTGCGAGACATTCTCGTGCTCAAAAACCGGGACGCGGTGCCCCAGACCTTCGGGCCTACACTGATGATGCCCGGCCAGAGCTTCACACTGCCGTTCGAGCGCGCGGCAGAATACCAGTTTGCCTGTACTGCTCACGCCAGTGGGCAGATGACCATTATCGTGGATCCCTATCCCGCAACCCCGTGGGCCAGGATCTCCTGGCGCGCAAGAACACTGATTCGAAGGCTTTGAGCATGTATCGTTTGAAGGATTCCGGACCCGCTGTCCTGGTCATTGCCGTGCTGATCGCGCTGTGGTGGCTGTTGGTCTCGTTGACCCGCAGTGTGATTTTCCCGACGCCCTGGGCGGTGCTCACAGGGGCCTGGGAACTGGTCGAGGACGGCAGTTTGTGGCGTCACATCGGCGCCTCCCTGATGCGGGTCGTTGTTGGATTTGGTCTGGCTGTCTGTGTGGCGGTTCCGCTGGGGCTGTGGATGGGATGGGTGCGCGGAGCGTTTTCAACTCTCAACCCCATCGTGCAGATCCTGCGGCCGATCTCGCCCATTGCCTGGATTCCGATCGCCATCCTCTGGTTCGGCATCGGCGACGCCTCTCCGATCTATCTCATCTTCATTTCCTCCGTCTTCCCGATGATTGTGCAGACAGTTGCTGGTGTTCACACCATTGAAAAGCGTTACCTGCGAGCCGCCGAAAACTTCAGTGTCTCGCGTCGTGTGCTGTTTATGCGAGTGGTGATCCCCGCGGTATTGCCACAGATCCTGGTCGGCATGCGCATCGGAATGGGCGTTGCCTGGCTCGTCGTGGTGGCAGCTGAAATGATTGCGCTGCATTCGGGTCTCGGCTACATGATCATGGATTCGCGCAATGCGGGGAATCGCTACGATCTGGTGATCGCAGGCATGATCATCATCGGCCTGATCGGTCTAATGTTGGACGGTAGCATGCGCATGTTGGAAGAACTACGCTGGGTCAGGTGGCGCTATGGCCACTAAGATCGAGATCCGCGACCTCGGCAAGAGCTTCCCATCTGAGCAGGGGCGGCTGGCTGTCATCGAGAATGTGAGCCTGAGGGTCAATGACGGGGAGTTCGTGGCGCTGGTCGGCCCATCCGGCTGCGGCAAATCCACGCTGTTGAATCTCATGGCCGGATTCATCCGTCCGGATACCGGCTCCGTGACCATCGACGGGGCCGTGCGTTCCAAAGCCAACTCGAAGGGAATCCTGATCTCACAACAGGGTTCCGTGTTTCCCTGGCTCACCGTTCGCGAGAACCTGGCGTTTGGACTGCAGGGTCGCGATGCGGCGGAGCAGAACCGGACAGCGGATCATTATGCTGAGATCGTCGGTTTGCGCGGTTTCGAGAACAGTTATCCGCACGAGCTCTCGGGGGGGATGCTGAAGCGGGTGGAACTGGCGCGAGCGCTCGCGGTCAAGCCGGACATTCTGTACATGGATGAGCCGTTCTCCGCTCTCGATGCTCTGATGAGCCTGCGCGTCAGAAACGAGTTGCTGCGCATACTGAGAATAGAGCGTCACACCGTGATCCTCGTGACACACGATGTTGAAGAGGCCATTCACCTGGCGGACCGGATCTACGTACTGTCGGAGCGACCCACACGCATTCGGGCCACGTTCGATGTTCCGTTCGCTCACCCGCGCAAACTCTCCAGCCCGCAAGCACAGCAATTGCGTATCGCGGTACTACGCGAGCTCGGCGTCGAGCTGGACGAGCCTGCGGACAGTCCGGGCGGAGGAAATTTACCGGTGCCGGAATGAGTCACAACCCGACCATTCAGTGGCTCGATGACGGCAAGGCATTCGAAGCACAGTGGCGCTCGTACAGCGGTACGCCGCCTGCCACGCGAGTCATTGTTGCTGACGGGAAGATGACTGCAGACGAAGCCTATGGTCTCGCGTGCCAAGGGACCGCGCTTCTCTGGCGTGGTGACTTTCAGGAGGCACGCCAGATGCTGACCGCGTTGGGCAATCGCGCGGATCGTCGGCAGCGTAGATCGCGAACTTCAGCCGCAACTTCGATGGCCGGCTCGGCCGAAGCATTCCATCTCTATCGCCAGGCCAAATCCCAACGGGCCCGTACGCTCAATGCCTTGTTGATTCCGCTGAACGACGACTACACGATTCCGTTGCGACGGGCGCCCGATATCCGGCAAGCCTGCACGGAAGCCTTCGGTCCCGCGAAGACTGCATCAGTCACTTCGCTGCGAGCGTTGCTCGGTGTGATCGGTGCGCACGAGTGGCGCACGAACGGCATCGAGCTTCCGGAGGCAGGAGGCCGAATTCATCCTCACTTCGGTGTCTTCGCGCCGATTCGCCGTGAATACGTGGACCTCGTCAGCAACGCACAACTGCCCGCTACTTGCACTTCATCCAGTGTTGCTTTCGATATCGGCACGGGTACCGGTGTGCTCGCCGCGGTACTTGCACGGCGCGGCATTCAACGCGTTGTCGCTACCGATCTTGACCCACGCGCGTTGGCCTGTGCGCGTGAAAACGTTATACAGCTCGGTCTTTCGGACTTCGTCGATGTCGTGCAGGCGGACCTTTTTCCCGACGGTCGCGCGTCGCTCGTTATCTGCAATCCGCCATGGATTCCCGCGAGGCCGAGCTCGCCTCTGGAAAACGGAATCTACGATCCCGAAAGCCGAATGCTGCGCGGATTCCTGCGGGCGCTGCCGGAGCATCTGGAGCCGGGCGGCGAGGGCTGGTTGATCCTGTCCGACCTGGCGGAACACCTGGGCCTGCGAACCCGCACGTGGTTGCTCGAAGAGTTCGAGACTGCCGGATTGCGCGTCGTTGGTCGAAACGATGTGCGTCCGCGACATCCGCGCGCCGCGGACAAATCGGACCCGCTCCATATCGCGCGCGCGGCTGAAATCACCTCTCTCTGGCGGCTCGCCGCACGCTGAGAGCCTACGCGCTGCGCTGTACCTCCGCGCGGCGGCGGGTATCATGCGGGATGCTGTTTTCCGAACTGGGTTTGTGCCCCGAGCTTCTTCAGGCCGTCACTGAGGCAAAATACTCGATCCCGACTCCGGTGCAGGCGGCCGCCATTCCAGCGATCCTTCGCGGGCGGGATGTGCACGCATGCGCGCAGACTGGCACAGGCAAGACGGCGGCATTTGCCTTGCCGATGCTGCAACGTCTGATGATTCGAGCGATGCCAAGCGACCGTCGCGTGAGCGGCCTCGTTCTGGTTCCCACCCGGGAGCTGGCGATGCAGGTGGCTGAGTCGTTCCGGAGCCTCGGTCGTTTCGTGCCGCGGCCGATCAAAGTGGTCACCGCGATCGGCGGCGTTTCGCCCAATCCGCAGATGATGGCTCTGCGAGGTGGAGCGGATATTGTCGTGGGCACACCGGGCCGTCTCCTCGACCTGGTTGATCACAACGCGGTACGTCTGTCTGAAGTGGACACGCTGGTGCTCGACGAGGGGGATCGGCTCCTTGATGAAGGATTCGCCGACGAGCTCACTCGCGTGCTGGCGCTGCTGCCCGATGATCGCCAGAACCTCCTGTTCTCTGCGACTTTTCCACCGGCCGTGCGGTCCCTTGCGGAGCTGTTGCTACGTAACCCAGTGCGGGTCGACGTTGGGGCTGTTACCACGAACCCGCCGGACATCCAACAGCGTTCCATCGCCGTCGATCCTGAGCGTCGCACACAACTACTGCGTTACCTGATTCAGCATCATGGCTGGGAGCGAACGCTAGTCTTCGTTGCTACGAAGTACGCCACTGAGCACGTTGCACTGAAGCTGAAACGCCTGGACTTTGCCGTGCGAGCGTTGCACGGCGATCTCAGCCAAGGCGCCCGCACTCAGGCCCTTGCGGACTTCAAGGCTGGTCGCGTGCGGATATTGTTAGCAACCGACGTCGCCGCCCGCGGCATTGATGTCCTCGATCTTGCCGCTGTCGTGAACTTCGATCTGCCTCGCTCCGCGGCCGACTACGTGCATCGTATCGGCCGTACAGGACGGGCAGGTGCGAGTGGAGTTGCTGTCAGTTTTGTCGGCGCCGCGACCGAAGCGCATTTTCGGCTGATTGAAAAGCGCCACGGATTCCGGCTCGAGCGGGAAGTGGTGAGTGGATTCGAGCCCCGCGAGAGAACCCCGGCGCACTGACTTTCCGCGGATATCGCATCGCATCCCCCGGATTTTGTGGGGAGCCGCTTGCCCACGGAACAACAATTGCTACGGTAAAGCGTGTCAGTTTCCTCGTCCGATCAAAAGCGAGGCCAGTCATGACCACACGTGTCACCATCGCGGGTCATCCGCTGCATGCGATGCTCGTCACCATCCCAATCGGGCTCTGGGTGTTCTCACTGATCTCGGACATTGTGTTTGCCCTTACCGGTGACATTCGATGGGATGTCACGGCTTACTTTACCTTGGGCGGAGGCATCGTCGGTGCACTGCTCGCGGCGGTGCCTGGCTTGCTCGACTTCCTGGGGTTGCATAACGCTCACGAACGCCGCGTCGCCGTTACTCACTTGAGCCTCAACCTGGCAATTGTGGCCGTGCAAGCCATCAATTTCTGGATGCGGGGTCAAACCATGACCAGTGGGCGAATCCCGATGTTGATGTCTGTCGTTGCGGTCGCCGCGTTAGTGGTCTCAGGCTGGCTCGGCGGTCAGTTGGTGCACGTGCTCGGCGTCACTCAACCTCACCACGGCGAAGCAGACGCGCTCGATCGGGATCACCTGCACCCCCGCACCTGACGAGTTGCTACAACCAGAAGCGCCATACTGACACAACACAACGCGGATCGACGGCCAACAACGCCGGCATCCGCGATGTTGCGTTGCCGCAGATACTGCCGGCGCGCACAAACTTCGTAGTCCTAACCTCACTGAACTGTGACACCGGCAATCCTGCGCTGACGCGATGAATACATAATCGGTGCATCGTGCAGACCCGGGAGGGTGCCGTTGAATGGTTGACATGGACCACGCCGGAGTCGCCGCCGCGGCGCTCGTCGGCAGTTATGACTACGTGCTCGTCGCACTTTCCGTCGTCATTGCAATCATGGCGGCGTATGCCGCGCTCGATCTCGCCCGACGGGTGACATTTGCCCGAGGTTGGGCCCGCCTGTTGTGGCTTACCGGCGGCGCCATCGCCATGGGATTCGGCATCTGGTCCATGCACTACATGGGGATGCTCGCCTTCCGCCTTTCCGTTCCCGTGCAATATGACTGGCCGACGGTAGTGTGGTCGCTCATCGCCGCCATTGCCGCCTCGGCGGTGGCGTTGATTGTAGTCAGCAGGCCCAAAATGGGCATCGCACAGGCGTTGCTGGGCAGTGCTTTGATGGGTGGAGGCATCGCGGCCATGCACTACATCGGCATGGCCGCGATGCGAATGCCCGCCATGTGCAGCTACTCGCCCGGCCTGGTCGCACTTTCGGTCGTACTTGCAATCGTCATCTCACTCGTAGCGCTGTGGCTGACATTTCATTTCCGTAGAGATCGCAGGAGTTTGAGCTGGAGAAAGTCGGCCAGTGCGGTGGTCATGGGGCTGGCGATACCGGTCATGCACTACACGGGCATGGCCGCCATGACACTCACTCCCTCTACCGGCACGCACGGCGATCTGTCACACGCCATCAATGTGTCCTCGCTCGGCGTTGCCGGCATCGGGCTCGTGACTTTTGTGGTCCTCGGTGCGGTATTCCTGACAAACCTGCGCTTTGATTCGCTGCCGACCGCCCGTCAGCTCGCCACCCGGTATTTCATGTCTCTTGCGATCATCAGCGTGCTTGCAATCCTGGGCGCACTGCTCGTCGAGTATCAAGGTGGTGAGGTGCGCAGTGGGGCGCGCCTGATCGATATCGCGGAGCGCCAAAAAATGTTCAGCCAGGCCATCGCCAAGGACGCGCTGCTGGTGGAGCGAAACCCGGCCGGCGCGCAGCGGCAGCGCGTAGCGGAGGATCTGCGCAGTCTCGCCATGCTGTGGGAGAAATCGCATGCGGCACTTCAATATGGAGATCCGAAACTCGGGTTTTCGCGAGGTAACAGTCCGCGGCTGACGGCATTGTTCGCCGCGCTGGAGCCTGACGTCATCGCCATGTTGGATGCCACCCGGGGCCTGGTAGAACAGGGCGCTGTGCAGACTCCAACAGTCGGTCTCGGCACTGAAGTCAATACTATCCTGGAGCACGAGCCGTGGTTCTTGCAGGGAATGGATGCAATTGTGGCCGAATACGAGCGCGAAGTGACGTTTCCGGACGAATTCAAGAACCAACTACAGCTGGCGTTGCTGCTGTCCGTCCTGGGGGTACTGCTCGTTCAAGGTGTCGTGGTTCTCAGGCCGGCGCTCGCGAACATTCAACGGGGCATCAGCGAGCTGGAGCTCACCAAGCAAGCGCTGCAACGCAACAGTGAGGAATTGGGGCGTTCGAATGCCGAGCTCGAACAGTTTGCGTATGTGGCCTCACACGATTTGCAGGAGCCGCTGCGAATGGTGGCAAGCTACACACAACTGCTCGCCCGCCGATATCGGGGCAAACTCGACAGCGAAGCCGACGAATTCATTGGTTTTGCCGTGGATGGAGCCACGAGAATGCAGACCTTGATCCGCGACCTGCTGTCATATTCTCGTGTCATGACTCAGGGGCATTCGCTGCAGCCGGCCGACTCCAAGGTTGCCTGCGACATGGCCCGTAGGAATTTGCAGAAATCCATTGAAGAGTCGGGAGCAACCGTGACCGTCGGACCGTTGCCGACCGTTCACGCGGACGCGACGCAGCTGACGCAGTTGTTCCAGAACCTGATCGGCAATGCGCTCAAGTACCGCAATGAGCGCGCTCCGCAGATCCGGGTTGACGCCAAGGCGGATGACGAGGCGTGGCTGTTTTCGGTTCAGGACAACGGGATCGGCATCGAGTCTCAATATTTCGAGCGCATCTTCCAGATGTTTCAACGCCTGCACACGCGCGATGAGTTCTCCGGCACGGGAATCGGCCTGGCCATTTGTCGCCGGATCGTGGAGCGGCACGGCGGCAAGATCTGGGTCGAGTCCGAGCCCGGGCGCGGGTCAACATTTCACTTCGCGATTCCGCGAGCCTGAAGGGAGCCACATGAATTCGCGAACGATCGAGATCCTGCTGGTGGAAGACAATCCCGGGGATGCGCGGCTGACCCTGGAGGCGTTCAAGGAAGGCAGGGTTCTCAACAACCTCGTCGTGATGAAGGATGGAGTGGAGGCCCTTGCATACCTGCGGCGGCGTGCGCCGTATGCGACCGCGAAAACCCCGGATCTCATCCTGCTCGATCTGAATCTACCCCGCAAGAGTGGCCGGGAGGTGCTCGCCGAGATCAAGTCCGATGAACAACTGAAGGTCATTCCGGTGGTGGTCCTCACCACCTCGGCGGACGATCAGGATGTTGCGCGCGCGTACAGTGAGCACGCGAACTGCTACATCACCAAGCCGGTGGATCTGGAGCAATTCCTGCGCGTCGTCCATTCGATCGAAGACTTCTGGCTCACGCTCGTGAGACTTCCGGAGAAGGGAGGCGGCGGTGTCGGCTGAGGATTTCAGCGTACTGCTGGTGGAAGACAATCCGGGTGATGCCCTGCTTTTCAGGATGGCACTGACGGAAGCCTACGGCTCGAAGTTCGACCTGGTTCACTGCACCACTCTCGCTCAGGCGCTTCGGTTTCTGGACAACACCCAACCGGATGTGGTCGTAGTGGATCTGGGTCTTCCCGATGCCCTCGGCATCGAGGTTGTGAAGCGCGCTCATGGCAAGGCACCCACCGTGCCGCTCGTGGTGCTGACCAGTCGCGCCGACGATGCGCTGGGTCTGCAAGCACTGAATGAGGGTGCCCAGGACTACCTCGTCAAGGGAGAGTTTGATCCGCGCTTGCTCTCACGCGCGCTGCGCTATGCGATGGAACGGCAGCGAATGCGACTGGCATTGCAAAGCGAATCCCTGCTCGATGAGCTCACGAAACTCTATAACCGCCGCGGGTTCCTGGTCCTGGCGGGAAATCACTTCAAGCTCGTTGAGCGCACACGCCAGCCATTTGCGCTGGTGTTCATCGACCTCGATGGGATGAAGCAGATCAACGATACGCTGGGCCACATTGAGGGGGATCGGGCGCTGGTCGAAGCGGCCGGGTTGCTGAACAGTTGTGTGCGTCAATCCGATATCGTCGCCCGTTTCGGTGGCGACGAGTTTGTGCTGCTTCTCACGTCAACCACGGAGAACACCATCCGGCAGCGTCTGCATGAGCAGCTCGATGCCTGTAACGCTCAGGCGGGTCGCCGCTACCGGCTATCGTTCAGCGTTGGTGTCGTCACGGGAGGCGGGGATAAGTGCCTCACGCTGGATGAGTTGCTGGCTGAAGCGGACGGCCTGATGTACCGGCAGAAGGCGAGGAAGCACGGTTTGCAGATGCGCGCTGTTACAGGTGATGACTGATATACCGATGCGGCGCATCCGACATCAACTTCAGAAAGTCTCTGCCACTGACATGAACGAGCGAGACGTGATCACCGGCCTCAAAGTACACGTCGGAAAGGTCTCCCAGACTTTGATCCACCACCGCCTCGATGCCGTAGGCGGGCGCCAGGGGAGGAATGGCTCCGGGCTCGCAGTCGCTGAAGAGCGCAACGAGCTCGCGCTCGGAAGCCAGCTCAACCGGCCGGTTGAGCTCGTCGCGAACAGCTCGCAGGTCGAGTCTGTGACTGGCGGGCAGGACTGCCATGAGGTAACCGTTCTCATCCTCGAGCACCACGCATTTGGCGAGTTGGTCCCCGGGGACGTGAGCCGTTTGTGCAGTGTGCGCGCTATCTTGCGTGTTTGAGTGTGTCAGCAGGTCGTAGCGGACCCCTTCATGGCTCAAATAGTCAGACACGGATGCTGCGATGGTCATGGTCACTCTCCTTACCACCAGGGCGTCGGCGATATCGTTTGCCCTGATCCGTAGATCGTCAACCTTGACCGGGGCCTCGGGCTCGCCATGATCACGACCGGAGCCGGCCGGAGTACACTTCCGGACAACCCATGCGGTATCGGAGCAAACCGGTGTTCAGGACGCTAATGGTATTCGCTGCCTGTGCAGTGATTTCATCCGGGTTGGCACGGAGCCAGAGCTCAGCGAGTCATGGCGAGAGTCTGCCCGAAGGTGCCGGCAAACACATCGTCGCCTCGAGCTGCGTCAGTTGTCACGGTGTCAGCCGGTTGGTGACCCCCGGATATGATCGTGACGGCTGGGAAGACGTCATCAGCAGGATGATGAACATAGGTGCCCCAGTTGCTCCGGGCGATGTCTCGCTCCTGGCCACCTATCTGGCACAGAATTTTCCTCGGAAGCCGCAGTCTGCGCCCACCCTCGTGGCCGGCAGCGCACAGATCTCGGTCAAGGAATGGGCGGTCGCTACGGCGGGCGCATTTCCGCACGATCCGCTTGCGACCGCGGATGGGGCGATCTGGTATACCGGCCAACGCGCCAGCGTGCTCGGACGAATTGACCCAAAGACCGGTGCCATCAAGGAATATCGAACGAAGATTCCCGACTCCGGACCTCACGGGTTGGTCGCGGATACAGCCGGCAATATCTGGTTTACCGCAAATTATGCGGCGTATATCGGCAAGCTCGACCCCAGGACGGGTGGTGTCGTCGAATACAAGATGCCCGATCCTAGGGCCCGCGATCCGCACACACCTGTCTTTGACCAGAAGGGTGTACTGTGGTTTACGGTACAGGCGGGTAACATGATCGGGCGACTGATACCACGCACCGGGGAAGTAACGTTAGTTCCCGTGCCGACTGCGCACGCACTGCCTTACGGTCTGGTCGTCAATTCGAAGGGCACACCGTTCTTCGCCGAGTTCGGTACGAATCGAATTGCCAACATCGATCCGCGCACGATGGCCATTCGTGAGTTTGTTCTGCCGAATGCGGGTTCTCGACCCCGACGGATCGCAATCACCAGTGACGACGTCATCTGGTATTCGGACTATGCCCGGGGTTACCTCGGCCGTTTCGACCCGAATACGGGCGCAACCAAGGAATGGGCATCGCCGGGCGGCGCCGGGTCGCAGCCGTACGGTATCACGGCTTTGAACGACGCCGTCTGGTATAGCGAATCGGGTGTGCAGCCAAATACGCTCGTGCGGTTCGATCCGAGGTCACGGGAATTTCAAACCTGGCCGATTCCGTCGGGCGGCGGTGTAGTACGCAACATGATGCCAACACACGACAGCCGACTGGTGTTGGCCGAGAGCGGTGCAGGCAAAGTTGCGCTCGTTGACGTGAAATAACTGGATGCCTGTGTTGACATTCAGTCGTGTTAGCCAAACCTCCCGCCTCTCGACTGCCGTCGAGCCTTATCACAATACATCGACTCATCCGCGCGCTGCAGCAGCGAGTGGGCATCGGCCCCGTCTTCAGGGTAGCGGGCGAGACCCACGCTCGCTCCAATCCGCAGGACGGTTCCTTTCCAAAGGATAGGCTCGCCAATGGCGGTGATCACCTTCTCTATCGAAGCGGTGAGAGTGGCGGCGCCGCAGGACTCCCCAAGCAGAATCACGAACTCATCACCCCCAAAACGGGCGACGGTGTCCGCCTCGCGCACCACGCTCTGCAGTCGCTGCGCGATGGCGACCAACACCGCATCACCGGCTTCGTGGCCCCATCGGTCATTGACTGTTTTGAACCCATCCAGGTCAATGAAGAGCAGGGCGAGAGCGTCGCAGCGATGACCGGCTGCGTGTAATCCCTTGGTGATGCGCTCAACCAGCAGCGCGCGATTGGCAATTCCGGTCAATGCATCGTGATAGGCCATCCGATCGAGACTGGCCAACAGATGCTTTCGCTCCGTGACTTCGTACCAGACGGTCAGGAGACTGACAACGGCCTGGCTCTCATCGAGCTCCGGAATCACCCGCAAGTGCCAATAGAAGTTCTTGCCATCTTTCGCGGGAAGCGCGAATTCATGGTCGCAGGGCACCCGGGTCGCAAAGGTTTGCCGCAGCAATGCCTGCAGAGCGATGGCTCCTGGTTCGGTCAAACGGGAGCCGTCGCCGGGAAGCTTGCCCAGCACATCCGCGTCCGTGGTTCCGTGCACCGCGTGGAAAGCGGCGTTGACATAGGTTCGCCGCAATTGCAGATCGTACCGGACGACCACATCGGGGAGATGCTCAACGAGCGTGTGGAACTCCCGCGCGCGTGCAGCGAGCTCTGACTCCAGACGTTTGAGCGGTGTGATGTCACGGGCGGTTGAAATCACACCGACCAACTCGTCGCGGCTATCCAACTCCGGCACGGCTCTCGCCAGATAGACACGGTCCCCGCTCGCCATGCGCAGACAAATCTCGTACTCCTGAAGGGTCCTGTGCTGGACGACCCTGCACAAGCGCTCGATTACCTCCAGCCGATTGACCACTGGGGCAACCAGAAAGCTCTCCACCGATTGCCCCACTATCTGCTCGTCCGGAAGATCCTCCAGAAGTTGTTTGAAAGCAGGGTTGGCGTACGTGCAGCGCAGTTGCGCATCGAGGTGCATGATACAATCCGGCGAATTCTCCGCGAGGGTGCGGAATCTTCCCAACCGCGCGTTGGCCTTTTCCTCCAGACGTTTGCGCTCGCCAATGTCGCGCGCCACGATTACCCGCAGCGGCTCCCCGCCATACTCGATCACCCGAACCGAAATCTCGACCGGAATGACACGGCCACCGCGTGCCAGCAGAGACATTTCCGCTGTGTAGTGCTCGCCGATGCTCCAGCCAGCTCCTTGACCCGTTCCCGGGTGTCGCGCGTCCGGATCCTCCGCGCCGATGACGGCCGCACTTGACGCCAGCAACTCTTCACGGTCATAGCCAAGGGTGCGGCAGGCAGTCTCATTTATATAGAGAAAGCGAAGCTGCCGATCGAACACATACACCAGGTCGTTGACCTGCTCGAGCGCGAAACAGCCGAGTGCTTCTGCCTGTGATGCTGTGATCTGACTCACGCTCTCAGCTCCCCGTCGACGGCTATGTGCATCCCGTAGTCCTCGCGGACCAATTGTGGGGCTACCCGCTGAATCTGGCAATGCACCGCAGGACATGGAGTCAGTTGAGCCTCAACCCCTGTCGTTATGTTTTGCCGGCTCGGCCACCGGGAATAGAGCGGTTGTACTCCGGTGAAACAGGGCCGCTTTGTTGATTGTTCCGTGCTACCCCGAAAAACCAATTCCAAAATTACATAAAATAGAATATTTTTGTTGCCAGCGGCGTAGGGATAGATACCGGTGAAATACCTCCCTTTGATCTGGCATGGCCTGTGGCGCAAGCCCGGGCGCACCTGGCTCGCCTCGGTCCAGATAGCAGTCTCGTTCGTCCTCTTCGGTGTGCTGCACGGCTTTGGTGCCAGCGTGCAGCAGATGATCGAGCAGACCGATGCCGATCTGCTGATGGTGCAGAGCCGGGGCGGAAATTTCGACCTGCCGGTCGCGTATTTCGATCGCATCGCGCGTGTCCCGGGCGTTGCCGCGGTCAATCACGAAACCTACACCAACGCGACCTATCAGGACTCTCCTCAATCGCTGTTTGTCGTGGCCACGCTGCCGGCAAACTGGGCGGTCATGATGACCACAGCCGTCAATATACCGCCCGGTGCAGTCGGTGCTCTGCAGAGGCAGAGAACCGGCGCGCTCGTGGGCAGCACCTTCATGCATCGATACGGTTGGAAGGTCGGACAACGGATTCAGATGCAAGCGGGCGTGGTCCGGGAGGATGGATCGAAGAACTGGGCGTTCGACATCGTCGGTGTGGTCGAAACGAAGGATCCCGCCATCCGTGCAGAGCAATCCGATTTTCTGATCGTCAACTACGATTACCTCGATGCCGCACGGTTCGATCAAAAGGGCCGGGTCACGCAGTTCTTCGTCAAGGTGAGCGATCCAAAACGAGCCGCGGCTGTCGCGGATGCAATTGACGCGCTCTTCGCCAACTCGTCAGACGAAACCCGTACGCAGTCGAAGCGGGAAATGGCTCAAGCGCAGTTTCAAGCCGTTGGTGACCTGGGCTTCGTCATTCGGTCAATCAGCGCCGCCGTGCTGTTTTCCCTGTTGTTCTCGGTCGGCGCTCTGCTGATGCAAAGCGTTCGCGAGCGAACGATCGAGCTGGCGGTGCTCAAGACGGTCGGTTTCACGGACGGGACTGTCGTAGCCCTCCTGGTTTGCGAGTCCCTGGTACTGTGCCTCGCAGCGGCGGCAATTGGGATGGGCGTGGCTGAAGGTTTGCTGTGGTTCGCGAGCGGCCGCATTCCGATCGAGGCACGTCTCGAGTTGCCACCCGCGACCGTCCTGTTGGGCATCGCGTTTGCGCTCATCCTGGCGCTGGTGAGCTCGCTCTTGCCTGCGTTGCGGACTTTTAAGCTCGAAATTGCAGAAGCGCTCGCTGGCAGGTAACACCATCATGGCCGCAGGCAGACAAATCCTGGTGCTTCTCGTAGTGGCCTGCGGCGGTGTCAAGTCTCGGCTCGGTCCGATGCTGGTCGTGATCGTTGGAGTAGCCTGCGTTGTCGGCGTGTTGATTTCGATGCTGTCGATGGGAGCCAGTTTGCGGTCGATGGTGACTCAGGGCACCCGTCCCGATCGCGTAATTGTGACGACGGGGGGCGATCACGGCGGCGCAATGAATCGGGATACAGTGCTCGCGCTGTCGAACCTGGAAGCCGTGGAGCGGGATGTCAACGGAAAGCCACTGAGCTCAGGGGCCTCGTTCGGCTTCTCGGAAGGCCGCAAGCGAATCGACGGCGTGCGTGTCATGTACCCAATTCGCGGCGTGGGTCCTAATTTTTTCGCGATCGTTCCCGAGCTGCGAATAACTGATGGACGCAGGTTCCATTCCGGCTTGCGTGAGGTGATCGTTGGTAACGCACGTCGAACTGCGACCATCGGATTGGAGCTGGGCGACCGCATTCGCATGCGTGGTCAGGACTGGCTCGTGGTGGGCCACTACCAAGGTGTTGCATATCTCGACGACGGTGCACTGACGGATGCGCAGACGCTGATGGCTTCGCTCGAGGCGAGTACGTTCGGGTTTGTCACACTGCGGTTGAATTCGGTGGGGAGCCTGGAAAAGCTCAAACAGGAAATCGAGGCGGACCCGACCCTCAGCGTGAACGCCGAGACTGAAGACAAATTCCTGGCACACGAATCCAGGCAGTTGACGCACCTCCTGGATTTCATCAGCTACTTTATTGCATCCATCATGGCGCTCGGAGCGACTGTGGGCACGGTCAATATCATGTACATGATTGTTGACCAGCGACGCCGCGAAATGGCGACCCTGCGTGCGATCGGGTTTGGGTCGTTTCCCGTCATCGTGGCCGTGCTGCTGGAGTCTTTGTTGATAGCACTGCCTGGAGCCGTGCTCGGTGTGGCAGTCGCCTGGTCCCTGTTCAACGGTCACCGGATAACTCCGGTCGGCCTCAGTATCAATATGACAGTGACAGCCGATGTGGTGGCACTGGGTGTCGGCTGGGCGTTGGCAATGGGGCTGATCGGCGGGTTGTTACCTGCGATTCGTGCGGCAACGGTTCCGGTTGCTGAAGCGCTGCGAGCTCCTCCCTGACCCCTGCACCCGCCCTAACGATAGGTCAGGGACAGCCTGTATTGATTGTTAGTCTTGAAGTCATACGGACCACTGGTGACCTGGATATAGACATCCTGCGCCACCGGTCCGTTCGTGTAGGACACGTTGATGACATCCGATGATACATCGGACCTCGGGTTCGACAGCGTCTGATGAGCATCCACGATGCTCAGGAAAAAACCCTGCGTTGAGAGCATGTTGACGCTCAATGTTTCGCCCGCGGCGAGGCTGATGCGAAAGTAGTCGAAATCCGGGGCGAGCTCGGTGAATTCGCCGGTCCCGATTTGCCTCGTTTTCAGCGCGCCGGCGATCTGTAGCTGGTTGCGCGCGATCACCATTGCAGTTGCGATGTCGTCATTGGCTTCGATTTCGGTCGTCCCCGCAGCCGGGTCCACATTGAAGACGACTTGCGCCGAATCGGCCATATTGCCGCTTCGATCCCGGGCACGAGCAATCAAATAATGAGGACCGCTGGACAGGCCGCTCGTATCGAAGCGCGCAAAATACTGATTCGCGGGATCACTCGATTCAAAGGCTGGCGTGGCCCGAACTGGAGTGGGCGAACCGTCGACGCTGAAGTAGACCGCGTCGACGCGGCCATCATCCGTCGCGATGGCCGTCAATTTCACCAGACCAAAATTGCCTTCTACGGCCGCAGAGACGGTCGGAGGCGTTGTATCAGGTTTGTCCGACGCTGGGGTGCCGATGGTGAAAGTCGCAACCTGCGACGTTGCCGAATTTCCCGCCGCATCACTCGCCAGCGCAACGAGACTGTGAGTTCCCACAGCCAGAAGGCCCACAGGAATCTGCAACGAAAAGGAGTTGTCACTGGGACTCTTCTGAACCTGGCCCTGAATGACTCCATCGTCCACAAAGAAGCTGACGGAGGTCACCCCAACGTCATCGGTTGCTTTGGCGTTCAGAGTGACAACGTCCGAAGAGACGGTCGCGCTGGCAGATACGGTCGGTGGAGTCTTGTCCTGTGAAGGAGCAGGCGTTGGCGGTGGACTGGATCCGGGATCCGGCTGTGCAGCTACGGGAGGAGCATCGTCGCCCGCGCCACCACATGCAGAAAGTAGCAATAACACCGGTGTGATTCCGGTGGATTGGGCTGACATAGCGAATCCCCAGGCCCCGAGCCTCGCGCGGTGTCACTGTCAACATCGGCCAGGTGTGGCCTCGCACACGATGAGCTCCCGGATCGTTTCAGTGATCACTTCGGGCGCATCTCGCTGTACAAAATGACCGCTCTGCAGCGCGAAGGTTTGCCTCGCGTCCGAGGAGAGCTGGAGGAATTGGCTTTGCAGTTGATTCCAGGAGGCCTGAAGTGCGGGCCTGGCGTGCACGGGCAAGAATGGACTGTTGATGGCAGTACCGGCGGAAATGATGCGTACAGGTAACTGTCCCAGGGAGTGAACCTCACTGATCTGTCGGAAGCACTCGGCGAAATCGATTTTCTCCGCCGTGGACTGCGGGTCCTTCCAACCGCCGCACCAGAATTCACGGAAACTTTGCAACGCAGGCGGGTCGTCGGGTGCAACTTGCGGAAGTGCACAGCCGATCACGTCGAACTGAGCCTCGTTCATGGCGTCCACGAGCACCAGCGCGGACACTTCGTCACGATACCAATGCGCGAACAAGCGCATCAGCAAGCCGCCAAAAGAATGGCCCACCAGAATGTAGGGCCCCGGCACCCCGGCTACTCGCAATAGCGACCGCAGATCGCCGACCATGTCCTCTGCGGTACGGATATGGTTGGCTGGATCGCTTCTTCCTCTTCCAACACGATCGTACCGAAAGGTGAGGGTGGTTGAGGCGATGCTTTTCTGTATGGGCGACCACTCACTGCTCTCGGCTCCGAGCCCGGTCTCGAAAATGACCGTTGGCGATTTCGAGCCCATTTGGCAAAAAGCGAGCTGACGACCACTGATTCGCAGCCGCGGCCCGCCCGACGTCGATTCACATTCCGACATATGAATTGCTTCTGTCTGATTGATTGAGGCCGGCAGTCTGCCTGCGGTAGCCCGCCGGGGAAATTGCAGAAATCGATGCTTCTGCTATACAGATTTGCATGGAAACTCGAGAACCGGGCTGGGACCTGTATCGCACCTTCCTTGCGGTCATCGCCGAGAAAACGCTTTCCGCCGCTGCGCGCAGATTGCAGGTGGCGCAGCCGACAGTGGGTCGCCACATTCAGGATCTGGAGGCTAAACTGGGAACGCCGCTGTTTGTGCGCTCGAAGCGTGGCTTCATACCGACCGCGGTCGCTCTTGCAATTGTTCCGCACGCTGAAGCAATGTTCGCAGCTGCTTCGGCAGTCCACCGTCTGTCTTCGGCAGACGCGCAGGGCGAGGAGGGTGTAGTGCGGATCACAGCCGGGCAGCTGGTTGCGTGCGACGTGCTTCCTGACATGTTGGCTGAGTTCTGCCGTCAATATCCACGGATCGAGCTGGAGTTGAGTGTGTCGGATCGCAACGAGGATATGCTCAATCGGGAGGCGGATATCGCGGTGCGGATGATACGGCCCACACAAGGAGCCCTCGTGACCCGTCTCATGGGGACAGTTGAGCTCGGGTTGTACGCACATCGACGCTACGTTGACACATTCGGCGTGCCGCAGTCGGTCCGCGAGCTTGCCTCACACCGCTGGATCGGATTCGATCGGGATGCACATGCTGTGCGATCATTTGGCGGGGCGGCTGCGCGGTTGCGCCGTGAGGATTTTCGCTTCCGTTGCGATAACGCGGCAGTGCAAATCGCAGCGTTGCATGCGGGCGCCGGCATCGGGGCGTATCACGTCCAGCTTGCCCAACGTCGCCCGGATCTCGTCCGCGTCCTTCCCAGAGACTTTAGATTCAAGCGCGAGATGTGGCTCGCGGTCAACCGGGATGCTCGCGGTACACGCCGGACTCGACTCGCTTTCGACCACCTGGCCGTGAGGCTCGCTCGTTACGTCAAAGGTGACTCATGAGGCCTCGTCGTTCAATCAACTTCAACAGTTATGCCGCATCTTCCATCGGCGGAAGAAAGCGCAGGCAGTCTGACTTCATTCCCGCGGCGCGAGACTGGCGACAAATTGTTCGATGTTAGCCAGGACGGGTTGCTGGTCTCCTGCGAAAGCCCAGTGATCGGAGCCTTCGAGCTCGATGAAGCGCGCCTGCGCGATGTGGCTGGCGAGATACCGGCCGGCGCCGATGCGAACGGCGCGGTCACCGCGCCGGTGGAGCACCAGGGTCGGAGCGCAAATTCGACCCAGAAGATGTCGCACATCCGTGTCGCGCAACCCCTCCAGCACGCCCTTCATGGCTCCGGGGCTCGATGCGGTGCGCAGCAAGCGTGCCCACCAGGCTCTCGCTTGGGGATCGCCGGACAGGCTAGGTGCGAACGTCTCGATGCCGGCAGGGCCGCCCCAGCCTGCGACAATCTGCTGTAGCCACGCCTCATACTGATCTGCCTGCAGGGCATGCGGATAGTCGGGCGTCGCGCTTCCCTTGGCCAGCGAAGCGAACAGAATGAGCCCGGCGACGCGGTCCCGACGGTCCGCGGCAAATTTGATGCATGCGGGTCCGCCCTCAGATGCACCGAACATCACGGCCCGGCGGCTTGCAGCGGCGTCGAGCACGGTGCCGATGTCATGCGCGGTCGCATCGACGCTCGGGTTGAATCCGACCCGGTCGGAGAGGCCGATGCCACGACGATCGAACAGGATGAGACGGCCCATCTGTGCAAGGGAGGACAGGAATGCCCGGCACCGGGGTTCTTCCCAGACCCGTTCGACGTGGGAAACGAAACCAGGCAGCAGCAGAATGTCGATGCGGCCCGTGCCGTAAGTCTGGAACGCAAGATGGACGCCGTCGCCCCTGACATAGCGCGTCGGCGGCGGGTCCTCGAATGGGGGCCTCAAACCGTTGTTCAGCAGCGCGCTAGTCTCGGCCTCAGGTGTTACGTTGAGTTCCTCGCGAAGACGCTGCGTCAGGGCCTGGAGTTGGCGCTTGGCGGTCACCCGGTCTCCGGCGAGCAGGAGATTACGTATGAGGTGCCGGCTGTATACCTCGCTGAGCGGATCGAACTCAACGAGTCGGCCGGCATACGTGGCCGCGGCAGCATACTCTCCGGCCGCATTCCTGCTGTGTACTATGCGCTCGAGCGCCTGTATCGCCCGCCCTCGCAAGGTCTCGCGGCGAAAGAAGGCCCACTCCTCGAACTGCGGACAGTCACCGGGCGAGAAACCATCGAGAAAGTCACCCAGATAGAGGTCCCAGGCCCGCTCGAACTCCCCGCGGTTACAGGCCTGTTCGAATAGCTGAGAATCCACTTGTAGATTGATCGCCGACGACCATCGAATCGTTGCCCGGTCGGTTGTGAGAACGCCGTCACCGACCGTCAGTTGGAGGCGATGCAAGAGCCGTCGCAGCCGTGCTCGCACGATGTCTTCGGAGCTTTCGGGCCACAACATGGTTGCGACGACGTCGCGCCCGACGGAGCCTCCCGCTTCAGCCAGATAAATCAGCAGGGCCAAGCCCTTGCGCAACGGCAGCTGGCACACCCGATCGTCCCGACGGATCTCCGGAAATCCAAGGATCCGCACGCTGAGCGAGATCATCGTGATACGAACGCAGTGGTGGTGTCCGAGGGACGCTTAGGGGACGCGTTGATCCTAGCATTCGCGGCAGCCTTCCGTCGCCGGAATTGGCAGCGACGGATTGAGTGCGAAGGTGCCTGCCCGCGCAGTGCCAGGTCAACTCGAGGAGGATTACCATGAAAAGATTGGGCGACCATGCAATCGTAGTCGGTGCCAGCATGGGCGGGCTGTTGGCGGCCCGCGTGTTATCGGATTTTTATACTACTGTCACCGTGCTCGAACGCGATGCGTTTCCGGCAACAGACACTCCGCGCAAGGGGGTTCCGCAGGGCCGCCACACTCACGGGCTTCTGGCGCGCGGCAGTGCGGTACTCGAGGAGTTGTTCCCAGGGTACAAGCGCGAGATTGTCGATCAAAGTGGAGGGTTGCTCGGCGATATTGTCAATGATCTAACCTGGATAGGTCATAACGTTGAGCTTGCTAACGGCAAGAGCGACATGATCGGCCTGGCTGCGAGTCGTCCTGTGCTCGAAGGCCTTCTGCGCCGCCGGCTCCTGGCGTTGCCGAACGTGCGTGCCATGGAAAATTGCTCCGTGCAGGGTCTTGTCAGCGATCCCGGTCACAAGCGTGTGACTGGTGTGCGAGCACGTATCGCGGGCAAGCCGGACGAGATCGTCAATGCGGATCTTGTCGTCGATGGGACTGGCCGCGGCTCAACCAGTGCGGCGTGGCTCGAGGGGCTCGGTTACCAACCTCCCGCCACCGAGAAGGTCAAGATCGGCATCAGCTACACGACACGTACCTACCGGCGTCGACGTGGTGATCTTGGCGGTAAGCTCGGCATAATTGTCGCCGGTAGTGCACCGAACTGGCGAAACGGCGTCATTCTCGCGCAAGAGCGCAACCGGTGGACTGTCAGCACCGGAGGTTTTCTAGGCGACGACGCACCTGACGACGATAAAGGCTTTCTCGCGTATCTGGCGACGCTACCGACCATGTTGATTCACGACATTGTCGCGAGAGCGGAGCCGCTGACCGATTACAGTCGCTACCGCTACCTTTTTAACGTGCGTCGGCGGTACGAGCAGCTGACACGCTTCCCCGAGAACTACCTGGTTTTCGGTGACGCGATCTGCAGCTTCAACCCCGTTTATGGGCAGGGCATGACAGTCGCGTCGCAGGAGGCGCTGGCGCTGCAACAGTGCCTGCGCGCGGGCTCGAAAGATCTTGCGCGGCGCTTTTTTAAAGCGACGGCGAGGATCGTCGACATCGCGTGGGATATCGCTGTTGGCAACGACCTCCGACATCCGCAAGTTAACGGCGCACGCCCGCCGCTGCGGCGTTTCATCAACTGGTACATCGGTAAGCTCCATCTTGCGGCGACGCGCGACAGCCGGCTCGCGACCGCATTCCTGAAAGTTGTAAATCTGATGACCCCACCCCCGTCGCTGCTCAGCCCTACGATCGCCTGGCGGGTTTGGCGGGCCAATCAATCAATGCAGACTGCTATTTCGAAGGATCGACACCATGCCAATTGATTCCGAGCGACTCGATGTCTTTCTGGGCAAAGCTGTCTGCGACCTGGGTGCCGCCACGAGCGCCACGCTCATGTTGTTGGGCGACCGCCTGGGTCTCTACAAAGCGCTGGCAGCTGCGCCGCTGTCTTCCGCGGAGCTTGCAGCCCGCTCGGGCACGAACGAACGATACATCCGGGAGTGGCTGAACAATCAAGCTGCTGGCGGGTATGTTGAATATGATCCGGGTAGCGGTAAGTATTCGCTGAGTCCCGAGCAGGCGTTGTGTCTTGCTGACCCGCACGGCCCGGTCGATCTCCCGGGTGCTTACTTCCTGGTTGAGGCACTTTTCCATGCGTTCGAGAAGACTGAAGAGAATTTCCGCACCGGCAAAGGCATGGAATGGGGTGAGCACCACCCGTGCCTCTTTCATGGCACCGAGCGCTTCTTTCGCGCCGGCTACAATGCCAATCTGTTGACGTCATGGTTGCCGGCACTGGACGGCATGATCGCAAAGCTCGAACGTGGTGCCCGCGCCGCCGATGTCGGTTGCGGACACGGCGCCAGTACCATCCTCATGGCCAAGGCGTTTCCCAAATCACACTTCGTTGGCTACGACTATCATGGGCCGTCGATTGAGGTGGCCCGCAAGCGAGCGACCGATGCTGGCGTCAGTAATGTCGAATTCCACGCCTCCGATGCTGTGAGCTACTCCGGCCGCGACTTCGACCTGATCGCCTTCTTCGACTGTCTGCATGACATGGCAGACCCGGTGGGCGCGGCGAAGCAGGCGCGCGAGGCATTGAAGAGCGATGGCAGCTGTATGATCGTCGAGCCGTTCGCGGGCGATCGAGTTGAGGACAATTTCAATCCCATCGGTCGTATTTACTATGGCGCGTCCTCACAGGTGTGTGTGCCGGTTTCTCTGGCACGCAAGGGACCGGCGCTCGGGGCGCAGGCTGGCGAGAAAAGGCTGCGCGAAGTGATCGTCGATGGGGGCGGCTTCCGCCGGCTGCGGCGCGCAACCCAGACGCCATTCAACATGGTTCTGGAGGCGAAACCGTAGTCCTTCTGTTCGACCGGATTGCGGATCACCGATCCGCTGGCCGTAAGGCCATGGTTACTGCCCGGTTTGCCTGGTGCCGAGATCGCCCGCGCCCGCGGGACTTCCCGCCCTCGCGGCCGGCAGGCCGTGCGCATCGCGTATTCCCCGCCGCAGCTCGAGACCGTGTCCAGGAGTGGCCTTGCCGCGGATCAGCCCGTCCTCGATGACGAACGGCTCCTCAACGAGATGATCGAAATTCTGGAAGCTGTATTCGAGCCAACGCACATCCGGCAACGCCAGTGCCATGTTGACTCCGACCTCGAGAAAGCTGTTTCCGAGTGTCACCTCGACGTTGCATTCGTTCGCGAGCCAGCCGATTCTCATGACATCGCCCACTTGCCCATGAACGTTCAGCATGTCGCAGGCGCGCGCTTCCAACAGCCGGCGCTTGCCGCTCAGATCCAGATATTCACCAGAATTGACGCGCGTGATGCCGGCCTGTCTCAACATACGCAAACCGTCGATGTCATCCCGCGGGACCGGATCTTCAACCCAGAATATGGAGTGCCCGGCGCGCTCAAAGGTGCGCAGAGCGACGATGGTTTGCTGCGCAGTCCACGCCTCGTTGGCATCGATCATGACCGGTCCACGCCCCCCTGTTGCTTTGCGCAGCAACTCCAGCCGGTGCAGGTCGCGTTCGATGTCAGGGTGGCCGACCTTGATTTTGAAGCCGCGAAAGCCCCGCTCGGCCGCCCGCCCAAACAGCTCCGTAAACTCGTGGTCCGATAAGTGGAAGTCCAGGCCGCTTGCGTAGACAGGCACGGATTCGCGCTCGGCACCTAGCAGCCGCCATAACGGTTGCCCCTCCTGCCGGGCGAACAGGTCCCAGGTTGCGTGTTGCAGTGCCTCCTCGAACGGAAGGGTCATGCGCCGCAGATTGCCGCCGCGGGCGCGGCGGACAGCGAGTGCCAGATTGACGGGACTACGGCCCTCGAGAGAGGGCCACGCTTCCTCACGAAAGCATCTCTCGATCTCAGTTACTGCCGGAAGAGGTGTAAAAAGGGACTGCGCGAAGCCGAGCCCGACTCGTCCGGCAGCGTCGATCAGCTCCACCGCCGCCACGAAGACTTCGGATGAGCGCACCTGCGAATCGCCAATGGTTCGATCGCGTGGAAACTGGCACCGCGTGATCTGAAAACCGGTCAGTTCTGTTGCGCGCGTCATGTCCGAGTCCTCATTCAATATATTTATAAACCGATTTCTACTAACCAGAGCAGAGACTTAAACGCAAAAGAGCCTTAGTCACCGATGAAATTGCATTAGTAAAATATGAAAAGCTAGACACTAAGATATCAGTTGGCTAATATTTATCTATGGCTTGCTAGCAAAAATTTATAGACAGCCAGTGGCTGACGAGGGGGGGACGATGAAATCGGATCTGTATCTGGGTCTGGCAGGTGTTGCTCTTATCTGTGCTACGACGAGTGATGCCCTCGCACAGACGTCCCCTCCGCCGTCAGGACTGCCGGCGCCGCCGGTCGA
>Ga0207703_10000414_pt1 | contig 45564 bp, 48 predicted proteins | sample KBSSwiS12_FD_184304 | JGI IMG/M metagenome (GOLD analysis project Ga0207703, IMG submission 184304) | Switchgrass rhizosphere microbial communities from Kellogg Biological Station, Michigan, USA - KBS Switchgrass S1-2 (SPAdes) (version 2) | ecosystem: Host-associated > Plants > Roots >... | reverse complement strand
CTGCTCGACCTGCGCTCCCGAGTTCCACCAGACGTCGACCTTGGGCTTGATCGTGTCGAGGTTCGCGAATGCCTTGTCGAGGTTCAGCGGATAGAGCTGCGACGCCGGCGCTCCCGCAGCCATCGCCGATTCCTCTAGCGTGTCGAACGGGTGCTTGCGGAGCGATCGGCGCGCCGGGAAGTCCTTGACGTTCCAGAAGTCGGCCCACGAGCTCGGCGCCTTGCGACCCTTGAACGCGTCGGTGCGATAGGCGAGCACCGTGCTGTAGATGTTGGTCGGCACGCCGTAGGGCGACATGTAGTGCGCCGGGATCGTCTTGACGGTCGGGTCGTTTTCGAGCCCGTGCTTCTCGAGGTAGACCTTGCCTTGCGTGGTGAGCAGCAGGATCGCCGGCTGGCTGATCTTGGCCATGTCCCACGTGTAGCTCTTGGTGTCGACCATCGACTTGATCTGCGCCACCGGCTCGGCGTTCGCCTGCACGCCGACGACCTCGATGCCGGTCTTCTCGGTGAACGGGCGGTAGTACACGGCGCCGTAGGCCTTGGTGTAGATGCCGCCGTCGTCGCGGACGACGATCCGCTTCGACTGCGCGCGCGCGAACCTCAGCACGGCGGGCGCGCCGAGCGCGCCGAACGCGGCCACGCCCTGCAGGACGCGCCGGCGGGAAGGATGGGAGAACGAGTCGTCTTTCATGGTGGCTCCTGGTTCCGCGTCACTGCGGCGTCATGGGAGGCGGCAGCAGCCGCCCGGGGTTGAACAGGTCGTGGGGGTCGAGCAGGCGCTTGATGCCGCGCATCACGTCGACTTCGACCTCCGGCTTGAAGAGCGCCATCTCCTGCGTGAGCTGCTGGCCGATGCCGTGCTCCGCGCTGAACGTGCCGCCGAGCGCGTGCGCGACTTCGTTGACGGCGCGTTTGACGCGGTGCGAGACGGCTTCGGCGTCGTCGAACGCCTGCCACTGCGCGAAGCTCGCGAGCGGGATGAAGTGGACGTTGCCGTCGCCGAGGTGGGCGACGACGATGACCGGCACGCCGGGCAGGATCGCGTGGGTGGCGCGGGTCGCGCGCTCGATGAAGTCGGGAACTGCGGACACCGGCACGGCGCAGTCGGTATTGATGCCCATGCCCGCCTTCCTGTTGCCTTCGGAGACGCCGTGGCGCACCTCCCAGAAGTCGCTGCGCTGCCGGCCGCTCGCGGCGAGCGCGGCGTCGCCGACGTCGCCGCGCTCGAGGCCTTCGCCGATCACTTCCTGCAGCACCGCGGCCAGGGCGTCGTCGCCGCCGGTGTCGGCGAGCTCGACCAGCACATGCCACGGATACGACGCCTGCAGCGGCGCGCGCCGCCCCGGCACGTGGGCGAGAACGATGTCGAGCTCGACGTCGTTCATCATCTCGAACGCCGAGAGCACGCCGCCGCAGCGTTGCTGGAAGCGGCCGAGCATCGACAGCGCCGCGCCCGGCGATGCCAGCCCCAGCCACGCGGCGGAGTGCGAGGTGGGCAGCGGATGCAGCTTGAGCGTCGCCGCGGTGATCACCCCGAGCGTTCCTTCGCTGCCGATGAACAGGTGCTTGAGGTCGAAGCCGGTGTTGTTCTTGCGCAGCCGGTAGAGGCCGTTCCAGATGCGCCCGTCGGGCAGCACCGCTTCGAGGCCGAGCACGTTCTCGCGCGTGTTGCCGTAGCGCAGAACGCCCGTGCCGCCGGCATTGGTCGCGAGGGTGCCGCCGATCTGGCACGAACCCTCGGCGCCGAGGCTCACCGGATAGAGGCGGCCTTGCTCGGCGGCCGCCTGCTGAACCTGCGCTAGCACGCACCCCGCCTCGACCTCGATCGAGTTGTTGGCGACGTCGATCGAGCGAATGCGCCGCATGCGCTGCAGGTTGATCACCACCGACGCCGGTTGACCGCTGCGCGGGATCGCGCCTTCGCACAGGCTGGTGTTGCCGCCCTGGGCGACGACCGGAACGCGGAGCTCGGCACACGACCGGACGACGGCAGCGACCTGGTCGGTCGTCGCCGGCAGCACGATGCAAGCTGCGTTGCCTCGATAGCGCCCGCGCCAGTCGGTCACGTGCGGGGCGATCTCCGCTGCGCCGGTGAGCACGGCGTTCGTGCCGAGCAGCGCTTGCAGCTGCGGGACCAGGGACATGCGCGCCGGCTCCGGAAACAGGGAGGTCGCATCATCCGTCGATCGGATAGAGATTGCAAATATCCGATATGCGAACACCACTAATCGCATTGCGATTATTGCTGGGCCGTCACGCGCCGCGTACAGTGAGATCGCGGGTATCGCATCGAAGGAGTCTGCGATGAGCGAATTGAAGCTGTATGAGCACGAGCTGTCCGGCAACTCGTACAAGGTCCGGCTGTTCCTCTCCTTGCTGGGTCTGCCGTTCACGGCGGAGCGGGTCGACCTGTTCAAGGGCGCGGGGCAGCAGCCCGACTACCTCGCGATCAGCGCGATGGGCCAGGTTCCCGCGCTCGTCGACGGCGAGCAGGCGATCCGCGACTCGCAGGCGATCCTGTTCTACCTCGCGCGCACGCGCGGCAACGGCCGCTGGCTCGCCGACGATCCGCTCGGCCAGGCGCGAACGATCGCCTGGCTCGCGTTCTCCGCCAACGAGCTCGCGAACGGGCCGGCGGCGCTGCGCATCGCTGCGCGGTTCAAGCGCCCCGTCGACATCGAGCGGGCGACCGCCGTGACGCAGCGCGCGTTCAAGCTGATGCAGGCGACGCTGGCCCGCCAGCCCTGGCTGATGCCGGGCGACCATCCGAGCATCGCCGACGTCGCCTGCTTTCCGTACACCGCGTTGGCGCACGAAGGCAACGTCTCGCTGGCCGACTATCCGGCGGTCAGCGCCTGGTGCGACCGCGTGCGCAAACTGCCGGGGTTCGTGGGCATGGAGGGCGTCTAGCCCTTCGCAATGCGAGCGCGTGTTCGAGCCGCGTTGTCGCGTCTCAGCCTGCTCAGCTCTTCGGCGCCTTCGCAGCCTTGGTCGTCGACGACTTGTGCGTCGTGGACGACTTGTGCGTCGTGGGGGTCTTCGCCTTCGTCTTCTTGGTGGTCGTCTTCTTGCTGCTCGCGTGGGTAGCCGCAGGCTTCGAGGTGGCCTCTTTCGACTGACGTTCCTGCAGTTCCTGCGCGTGCTTTTCGACTGCGGCAGCCCTGGCCGGGTCGGTACTCGTCGTGATGCCGCCGCCTGTGCCTTGGGCGTACGCACCCGCCGTGGCCAGGGACATCAGAAGGATCAAACTGAGCTTGTTCAAGGTTGCCTCACTGGTTGTTGAGTCGTGTTTTCAGCTTTCATGCGAAGACTCGCTCGAATGCCTCTGAATCGTGTCGATGACTTGATTCGCCCTTGGGCACCGTGTGGTTTTGACACGTTTGCTGCGACGTCACTCGGCCCGCTCATTTTTCTCATCGAGAAACAGCTGAACCTCTCTGAACAGGTTCATCCGATTCTTCTCCAAGACGATGGAGTGCGTTCCCTCGCCCAACTCGACGTAGCGCTTGTAAGGCGCGTTGACGAGCTTGGGAAACAGCGCCTGCGCCATGTACGCAGGCGTGTCCTGGTCCCATTCGGCCTTGATCAGCAGCACGGGCACTCGAATCTCTTCCGGATTCCAGTCCATCTGGCTCGTGGCACGGTTGCGCAGGCCGTCTTCGACGACGCCGTTGGGCGCGCGCAAGACAGGAGGTGTCTGCCTGGCGCCGACCGGATCGCTTGCAAGCATGGCCGCGGCCCACGCCTCGAACCAGCCCGGCGGGATGAGGTCGGCCTTCTTGCCTTCGGCCACGCCCGTCAGCCAGCGCTCCTTGGCTTGGGCCATGGTGACGGATCGATAGGCGCCCAGGGGGCCGGCTCCGGCCTGCACGAGTGAAGGCGTCTGGCGAATCCACACCGGCGCATAGAGGACGAGCTTGTCAACCTTCTCGTTGTGGCGGCTGGTGTAGTTCTGGAACACCGCCGTTCCCCAGGAATGGCCCAGCAGATTCAGCTTGTCGATGCCACGGCGCTTGCGAATGAAGTCGACGACCGCGTCGACGTCGCGAATCGCTTCTGCCGCGCCGGCGAACGGCGGGCTGTCTTCGGGTCGCTTGTCCATCTGCGGCGGGCGGGTCGATTTCCCATACCCGCGCACGTCGAGCAGGTAGACGTCGTAGCCCTGTCGCGCGATGTATTCCATCCACGACGTTCCCCCCACCCGCAGATCGAAATAGGCCTCCGACGGATACGTGGCGCCGTGGACGAACAGGACGGTCTTGCCGCCGCTGAAGCGGTTCATCCCCGACGGATGCTTGTTGCGAACGTAAATTTCGATGCCCGGGTCGCTCGCGACGCGAAACTCCTCCATGACGATTTCGGCGCTCGGTGGTCGTTCGGACGTCGCACAACCGGCGACGATCGTGAGGAAGGGAACTAAAGCCAGAAGTCGAAGCGCATCCAACATGTCGTTCTCCCTGCCGATGTCTACTGAATGTACGCCCCCGCGCAGCCACCGAACGCCACGGTTCGTGATCGGGCCGGCCGCGATGAAGCGGTCGCTACAGGTGATGGGGACTTGCGGCAGGGCGCAGCGGGATCGTTTCTTGACGAGGTAGGCTTCAGTTTTCGACTTCTCCTGGAGCGACGACATGGTCAGCAAGAACACCATCTGCCTCTGGTACGACCGCACCGCCGAAGACGCGGCGAAGTTCTATGCCGCAACCTTTCCCGACAGCAAGGTGGGCGCCGTTCACCGCGCCCCGGCCGACTTTCCCAGCGGCAAGAAAGGCGATGTCCTGACGGTCGAGTTCACCGTCGCCGGCATCCCCTGCATCGGCCTCAACGGCGGACCGGCGTTCAAGCAGAGCGAGGCGTTCTCGTTCCAGATCGCGACCGACGACCAGGCCGAGACCGACCGCTTGTGGAACGCGATCGTCAAGAACGGCGGCCAGGAGAGCATGTGCGGCTGGTGCAAGGACAAGTGGGGCCTGTCGTGGCAGATCACCCCGCGCGCCCTCACCGATGGGATCGCCGACCCCGATCCCGCGGTCAGCAAGCGCGTCTTCGAGGCGATGATGGAGATGAAGAAGATCGACGTCGCCGCGATCGAGAAGGCGCGCCGGGGCTGACGCGCATTGGGATTCGGCGGCCTGGCGAGTGCGTCATCGCCCGGCCTGCGACGCCGGCACCCGCCGCGCGACGAACTCGATCGGCACGTGCGTCGAGCTGCCGCCCTCGGTCTGCATGACGAAGCGGAGCTCGTCGCCGACCAGCCGGCCGCGGTAGCGGTGCACGATCGTCGTGTCGCTGTCGCCGGCGCCGCTCGATTCGCTCGTGCGGGTGACGAAGCCGAGGCCCGCGCCGTCGACGCGGCCCTCGAGCACGCCGCGCGCGACGCCGAGGAACGAGGCGCTGCCGTGCAGCGCGTCGGCGGCGCCGGCGAACCTGAAGCGCTCGCTGAAGCGGGCGTTGTCCCAGTCGTAGGTGACGTCGGCCTGCCAGTCGCCGTTGACCTGCGCGCGCGCCGCGGCAGGCGCGGTCTCGACGCGCGCTGACGGCAGCGGCGCGGGCGTTCGCTGCGATTGCCACCACGTGGCGATCGCGGCCACGGCCACGGCGGCGGCGGCGGCGCCGATCCACCACCCGGTTCGCGACGAGGCCGTTCGCGCCACGGGTACAGGCGCCGCCTTGTCGCCGAGCGCGCCGCGCACCTCGCGCACCAGGCGTTCCATGTCGGCCGCGAAGCGCGCATTGTCGAGCTCGAGGGCGTTGTGCCCGGCGAGGGCCTTCAGGTCCGGCGGCAGCTGCGCCGGCTCGGGCATCGCCACGCCGTCGAGCAGGACCGGGATGACGCGCAGGCCCTTGGCGAGACCGGCAGCGATCTCCTGACGCACGAAGTCGTCGGCCTCGAAGATGCGCGGCGTGGCGTCGTCGCGATCGCCGCGCCAGCGCTTGCCGATCAGCGCGAGCAGCACCGCCGAGTCGCCGACCGAGCGCTGGATGATCTCGCTGAACGGCTGCCCGGCGTTGATGTCGTCGACGTCGATGAAGACGCGCTCGGCACCGAAGCAGCGAACGAGCTCGTCGTTGACGGCGCGGGCATAGCCGGCGGCGTCGTCGCGGCGGTAGCTGATGAAGATCTGGGGCTGCTGCATGGCGTCCGCGCGGGGCGGTGCGTGGGCAGCATAGCGCCGTGCGTCGGTGCATCTCCATGTCGGCGATGGCGCCGGCGTTCGCGGTGCCCGCATAGCATCGTCGGATGAAAGCAGCCTGGTACGAACGGCAGGGCCCGGCGCGCGAGGTGCTCGTCGTCGGCGAGCTCGAGGACCCGGTCCCCGGTGCGCGCGAAGTCCGCATCCGCATCGCCGCGTCCGGCATCAACCCGGGCGACGTCAAGAAGCGCCAGGACGCATTCGGCTACGGCATGTCGTATCCGCGCGTGATTCCGCACAGCGACGGCGCTGGCGTCATCGACCGAATCGGCTCGGGTGTTCCTGCCGAGCGCATCGGCGAGCGCGTCTGGTGCTACGGCGCGCAGAGCTATCGGCCGTTCGGCACCGCGGCCGAGTTCGTCGTGATCGCCTCGCGGCAGGCGATCGCGTTGCCGGCGTCGGCGTCCTTCGCGCAGGGCGCCTGCCTCGGCATTCCGGCCATCACGGCGCACCGCGCGGTGCATGTCGCCGGGCCGGTCGAAGGCACGACGGTGCTCGTGCAAGGCGGCGGCGGCGCGGTCGCCGACTGTGCGATCGCGCTCGCGCGCCACGCCGGGGCGAGGGTGCTCGCCATCGCTCGCTCGGACGCCGGCGCGGCTGCGGCGGCGAGGGCGGGTGCGAACGACGTCTTTCGCGCCGACCACGAGGACCGGGACGCGCTCGTCGCCAGGATCCGCGCCGCCGCGCCGCGTCACGTCGTCGAGGTCGACCTCGCGGCCGGCATCGAGCTCGACGAAGCCGCGCTGCCGGTGGGCGGAACGATCGCGGCCTACGCGTCGAGCGACGCGTCGCCGGCAATCCCGTTCTGGCCGCTGCTCTTCAAGAACATCAGCGTGCACTTCCTCGGCAGCGACGACTTTCCGGCGCCGGCGAAAGACGCCGCCGCGGCCGCGATCAACGCCGCGCTGGCGAGCGGCTGGCCCGGCTTTCGCATCGCCCACCGCCTGCCGCTGACAGCGATCGCCGAGGCGCACGAGCTCGTCGAACGCGGGCGCCTCGCCGGCCGGGTGGTGCTCGATGTCGCCGACCTTGCGGAAGCGAACGACTGCCACGTCGAGTGACCGGATACACGTAGCACGCGTTCGCGCCTCGGCGCTTCGTCGAAAGGAGCACAAAGACAAAGGCGGACCGAAGTCCGCCTTGTCTGCTCACGCGAGGGAAGCGTCAGACGCGCGGCTTGTCGTCCGCCTTCGGGTTGACGACTTCGCCCGTGCCCTTGCCCGCCGCGCCGCCGGCAGCGGCGCCGACCACGGCGCCCGCGGCCATGCCGACCGGCCCGCCGGCGGCGCCGAGCGCAGCGCCCGCGGCAGCGCCGCTGCCCGCACCGACACCGGTCGCGAGATGATGGTCCGCGAGGTCATCGCCGCGCTTGGGATTCGCGACTTCGGCCGCGCCCTTGCCGGCGAGACCGCCCGCGACGGCTCCGACCGCGGCACCCGCCGCCATGCCGACCGGACCGCCGGCGGCACCGAGCGCCGCGCCGGTCGCAGCGCCAGCGCCGGCACCGGCACCCTTGGCGAGGTTGTGCTCGGAGAGATCGTCCTGACGCGTCGGGTTCGCGACTTCGCCCGCGCCCTTGCCGGCGAGGCCACCGGCCACTGCGCCGACCGCAGCGCCGGCGGCCATGCCGACCGGCCCGCCGACGGCACCGAGCGCCGCGCCGGTCGCGGCGCCAGCGCCGGCGCCGGCACCCTTGGCGAGGTTGTGATCGCCGAGGTCGTCACCGCGCTTGGGATTGACGACTTCCGCCGCGCCCTTGCCCGCAAGGCCGCCAGCGACCGCGCCGACGGCAGCGCCCGCGGCCATGCCGACCGGCCCGGCGGCAGCGCCGATCCCGGCACCCGTCACCGCACCGGCTGTCGCGCCTGCGCCGGTGCCGAGGACGTGCTGGCCCGAGTGTTCCTGGAAGCGCGTCTCGAAGTAGCGCGCATCGTCGTCCGATCGCGGCGTCACGCCCATCAGGATGCCGCCGCTCTTGATTCCTTCCTCGTAGTGCTTCACGCGCTCTTCCGGGATGCCCCAGCCGATCAGCGCGCCGACGATGCCGCCGGTCGCCGCGCCGGCGCCCGCGCCCGCGATCGCAGCGGCGAGCGGGCCGGCGATGACCAGGCCGAGGCCGGGCAGCGCAATCGTCGTGCCCACTGCGGCGATCGCCGCGGCGATCGCACCCAGGCTGCCGCCGATGGCGCCGCCGATGCCCGCGCCTTCGGCCGCCTTCGTGCCGAGCTCGGTCTGCGCCGCGTCGCCGCTGAAGTGGCGCTTGCGCGTCTCGTCGCTCATGACGACGTTGACGGCGTCGTTGCCGTAGCCGCGCACGGAGACGTCGCTGTAGGCGCGCTCCGCCGACGCACGGTCAGGAAAGAGGCCCGTGACCATTCGCGAGCCGGAGGTTTGATCGAGTGCCATGCTGAATTCCTTGTGAGGTGAAAACGAATGGCGAGATTAGCGAGCGCCATCGAACGCACTGCCATCCGGCGCCCCACGCTGTTGTAGGCGCGGGCCGCACGATGGCCGAGCGGTCGGCGCGGCGATGCGATGGCAACGGCCGAAGAGCGCTCAGAGCGACTTCAGGTACTGCACCAGGTCGGCTTGCTGCTGCGTGCTGAGGCCGAGCGAGCGGCGCGCGTTGTACGTCGCGACCACCTGCTCGAGCGTCGCCGCCGAGCCGTCGTGGAAATACGGCGCGTGCTGCCAGACGCCGCGCAGCGGCGTCGTCCGGTAGCGCTTCGTCGCGGAACGCGCGGCGTAGCTCGGCGACTCGGGCTCGGCCATCGAGTCGGAAGGCGGATGCAGCGTTTTGTTGGCATCGGTGAAGAGCGCACCGCTGTGGCAGCCGGCGCATCCGCCCGCACCCGCGAACACCTGCTGGCCGCGCGTTGCCGCCGCAGGATCGAAGCTGCCCGCCGGCGGCATCGGCGCGGCGATCGAGAGCTGGTACGCCTGCAGCGCAGGCAGCTTGCTCGACACGAGATCGATGTTGCCGTGCGTGATGCTGAGGCCGAGTCGCGGCTCGGTGAAGGTGCCCAGTCCGCCCATCTGCGTGACGGCGACGTAGCGGTTCCAGTACGCGAGCTCGCTGCCGTCGCCGGTGAACGTCACGCTGTTGACGCCGGCGAGGCCGTACGCGGGCGGGATGACCGACGGCTTGCTCATCCCGTCGATGTTGTGGCGCGGATCGTATTTGCCGGGGCCCCATGCGTTGAGCTGCGCCTTGGTCGCCGCGTCGAACGCGGGCGAGAGGGCGAGGATCGCGCCGGGGTTGAGGTCGCGGTTCGGCCAGCCGTCGAGACGCTTGCCGATGCCGGGCGCGAACGAGTTGTCGACCGTCGAGTGGCAGAGCGCGCAGGTGACGCCGACGTGCGTGAGCACGTCGCGGCCGCCGACCGATTCGACCGTGCCCTTGACGCCGACGACGGCGTCGAGCTTGAACAGCGCGACGGTGGTCGCGGGGCTGTGCAGGTCGACGCTGCCGTTCTGGATGCCTTGCACGACGGCGGCGGGCAGCGCGTCGGCATCGACCTTCAGGCCGACCGAGAGCGCGGTCGTCGGGTCGACCGCGGCGCTGATCACCTCGTGCATGCGCAGCGCATCGGTCCACTGCGCTTCGTCGCCGAAGGTGTCGAAGCGGAAGATCTGCTTGCCTTGCGCCTCGAGCGCGGCCTGTTCGGCGGCGCGGTTGTCGTCGTCGCCGCCGCCACCGCAGCCGGTGAGGAGGAGCACGGCGCAGGCGAGGCTCGCCGCCGAGGCGATCGGGCCTCCGCGATGGCGTGAGCGACGTGCCAGGTGTCGGCGATTGCGGGCAAAGCTCCGCCCGCGGGAGCGTGCGTCCTGCATGAACGTTCCCTTTCGGTGAAGGGGCGGCCCGCGGGATGGCGTGCCGCGTCAGTGCTCGACCGCGGCCAGGGGGTCGATGCGTGCTGGCGGTGATTCGATGCGGCCGTCGCGTGCCACGTTCCCGGGCGGCCCCTTAGCGAAGCACGTGCCCTCCACGCCCGATGTCGACCGCGCGTGTCGGGGGTTGACTCGCTCACTTCATGGTGCTGAGATGGCCGCGCAACCATCGAAGCCGCGCGGTGTCGCGTGCCCCGCAGGGCCCGCATCGATCAGCTCAGGCGCGCGTAGAGAAAGTCGTCCGCCAGACCGAGCCTGCGACAGGCCTGCACCGCCGGATGGCTGCGCAGCACGAGCCGATCGGCGGCCCGTCCCGCGGCGCAGACGAGACGGCGCTGCCACTCCGGCAGGGGTCGGTCGGCGAGTCCGATCCGCAGGCGGATGCGCGACGGCACGAGCTGCACCGCCGCTGCGCTCAGCACGCCCTGCACCGGTCGCAGCGGCGCAGGCAGCAGCGGCATGCGACGCGCGATCTCGAGGAACTCGAACACGATCTCCGAGCGCTCGAGCTTCGCCCCCGTGCGCTCGAACAACGCCGAGACGGCGGCTTCGGACTCGGGCACCGCGGCCGCGCCGTAGAGCTTCGCGACCGGAGCGCTCTCGGCGTAGAACCGGTCGCGCTCGAGCGGCGCGATCGGGCCGACATACGCGCGAGAGGCCTCGAGGAAGCCGAAGCACGCCGTCGCATGGACCCAGTCGAGCAGCTCGGGGTCGTCGGCCCGGAACGGGCGGCCGTCGTGCGTCGCGCCGCGAACGCGCGAGTGCATGCGGTTGACGCCGGCGATCATCGTCTCCGCGCGGCTGCGCGGCCCGTACACGCTCAGCATCGCCGCATGGGCCGTGCGGCGCAGCCGCTCGATGGGGCGCTCTCGAAACGACGTGTACTGCCAGACGCCCGCGCCGACGCGCGGCTCGGCCAGCTGCAGCACGACGGCGGTCAGGCCACCGACGTAGACGGCCAGAGGATTCTTGAAGACTCGCCACGACACCGAGCCGGGAGCGAGCAAGGCCGGCTCGTCGCGGGGATGAAGGAAGACGTCGTCGGCGTCACCGTCGGCAGCGATGAGATCGGCGACCCAGTCTTCGAGCACGCGCAGCGCCATCGCTCATCGTGCCATCGCGGCGATGCCAGCGCGAGGGGCCCGGTGTCGTGCCATCGCCGTCCAGGCGCTACGCTCGCGGGTTGAAGGAGGCGAGATCATGCGAATCGCGGTGATGGGTTCCGGCGGTCTGGGCGGCTACTTCGGCGCGCGCCTCGCCGCCGCCGGTGCGGACGTGCGCTTCATCGCCCGCGGCAAGCACCTGCAGGCCATGCGCACGGAAGGCCTGCGCGTCGAAGGGCCCGAGCCGCTCCACATCGCGCGGGTCGACGCGACCGACGATCCGGCCGAGGTCGGCGTCGTCGACCTGGTGATGTTCTGCGTCAAGCTCTGGGACACCGAGGCGGCGCTGCGCCAGATCCGCCCGCTGGTCGGGCCGGGCACGGCGATCGTCTCGTTCCAGAACGGCGTGTTGAAGGACCAGTACCTGCGCGCCGCGTACGACGACCGCCAGATCATGGGCGGCGTCGGCTACGTCGCCACGACGATCGACCGGCCCGGCGTCATCCGCCAGACCGGCCCGATGCAGCGGCTGGTGTTCGGAGAATTCGACGGCTCGCGCTCGCCGCGCGGCGTCGCGTTCCTGGAGGCGTGTCTTGCCGGCGGGATCAAGGCCGAGCTCTCCGACAACATCCTGCGCGAGATCTGGCAGAAGTTCGTGTTCCTGGTGGCGCTGTCCGGAACCACGACGACGATGCGCATGCCGATCGGCCCGATCCGCTCGAATCTGCAGACGCGGGCCTTGTTTCTCGACCTCATGCGCGAGGTCGTCGCCGTCGGCCGCGCGCACGGCGTCGACCTCGCCCCCGATTACGCCGAGGTTCGCCTGAAGCTCGCCGACGACGTCGCCTACGACATGACGTCGTCGATGCACCACGACCTCGAGCGAGGCAACCCGCTCGAGGTGCGCTGGCTCGCCGGCGGCGTGGTCGAGCTCGGCGCCGCCAAGGCTGTCGCGACGCCGTTGAACCGCGCCGTCGCCGACATCCTGGCCCTGCACGCCGAAGGCAAGGCTTCGCGCGCGTGAGCGCCGTGCCCCTGCTGACGCTGCGCGGCGTTCGCACCGTCGCCGTCGAGGTGCCGATGCGCTACGTGCTCGGCACGAGCGCGGCGACCGTGCGCGCGGCGCCGCTCCTGCTCGTCGACGTCGAGACCGAGCAGGGAATCGTCGGCCGAACGTACATCTTCTGCTATCGCCGCAGCGCTGCGCGCGCGATCGCGCAGGTCGTGCAGGAGGCGGCCGAGCTGGTGCGCGGCGAGAAGATCGCGCCGCTGCCGATGGCCGCGACGCTGCAGCGCCGCTATGCCTTGCTGGGCGTGACCGGCATCGTGCGGATGGCGCTGTCGGCGCTCGACGCCGCGTCGTGGGACGCCGTCGCCGTCGCTGCCGGCGTGCCGCTCGCGACGCTGCTCGGCAGCGCGCCGCGGCCGATCCGCGCCTACAACTCGTGCGGGCTCGGGCTGATGAGCGCGCCGGCGGCGGCCGACGAGGCCGAGCGCCTTCTCGACGGCGGCTTCGAGGCGGTCAAGCTGCGCCTGGGCTATTCGACGCTCGACGAAGACCTCGCGGTGACCCGGGCCGTGCGGCGACGATTGCCCGACCCCGTGCAGCTGATGGTCGACTACAACCAGGCCTTGTCGGTCGACGACGCCCTGGCGCGCGGGCGCGCGCTGCAGTCGGAGGGCGTGGCGTGGCTGGAAGAGCCGATCCGCCACGACGACCATCGCGGCAACGCCGCGATCGCCCTGGCGCTCGACCTGCCGCTGCAGATCGGCGAGAACTTCAACGGGCCGCATGACCTCGAGCGGGCGCTCGACGCGCGCGCCTGCGATCTCGTCATGCCCGATGTCGCGCGCATCGGCGGTGTCAGCGGATGGATCGAAGCCGCCGCCATGGCGGCCGCGCGCGCCGTGCCGATGAGCTCGCACCTGATGCCCGAGCTCAGCGGCCACCTGCTGGCCGCGACGCCGACGTGCCACTGGCTCGAGCACGTCGACTGGTCCGATGTGCTGGTGCAGGAGCCGCTGCGAATCGATCGCGGTCGCGCGGTCGTTCCCGATCGTCCGGGCGCGGGGTTGGTGTGGGACGAAGCGGCGGTGGCGCACCACCGGCTCGCTTGATGCGCGGCGCTCCGTCGTCGCGAAGCGCCGCGCTCGCGACGCATCAGCCGCAAGTGCAACCGTGCTCGGGGTCGGCGCAGCCGCAGCCGCAGCCAGCGCCGCACGCGCGGCAGGCGCACGCCGGGCTGGCGACTCGTGCGGCCGAAGGCGTGGCGTCGCCGTTGCAGCCGCATTGGCAGCCGGCTCCGGCGCAGTCGACGCAGGGGCAAGCGGGGGAGGTCGAAACGTTCATGGCAATCTCCTGGGGGACGATGATTCGGACCCGGCGGATCCGTGGCATGAATTCTGTTCAGAGGCACCGTGCCCGACTTGAACGAAACGGCTGATCTTTCGGAGCGTGCGGCGCGCCACGCGCGCACGACGGCGTCGTCGCGGCGGCCGATCGCGGGCGTGGGCCGAGTGATGCTCTGGAGCGGCGGCAGCCTCTGGCTCGGCCGCGACGCAGGCCGCGCCGAGACGCATGCGCACCACGCGATCCAGATCGCGCTGGCGATGGACTCGCATCTGCGCCTGGCCGCCGGCGACGACGCGTGGCGCGAGCATCGGGGCGCCGTCGTCCCGCCGCATCTGCCCCATCGCTTCGACGGCTGCGGCCAAGGCACGGCGATGATCTTCGTCGAGCCCGAGACCGCGCAGGGACGCGCCTTGCTCGAGCGCTACGGAGCGCGCGCGATCGCGGACCTCCCGGCCGACATCGCCGAGGCGCTCGTCGCGCCGTTGCGCAGCGCCTATCTCGCCGCGGCGAGCAGGGACGCGCTGATCGCGCGCGGCCAGCAGGCGATCGCCGCGCTGGCTGGTCGCGTGCCGGCCAAGGCCGGCGTCGATCCGCGCATCGCCCGCGCGATCTCCTGGGTCCGCAGCAGGCTCGAGGTCCCGATCTCGTTGAGCGAGGCGGCGGCCATCGCCAACCTGTCACCGAGCCGCTTCCGCCACCTCTTCGTCGCCGAGACCGGCGTGTCGTTTCGTGCCTACCTGCTGTGGGCGCGCGTCGAGACCGCGGCCGGCGCGGCGATGAGCGGGAAATCGTGGACGGCGGCGGCGCACGATGCCGGCTTCGCCGATTCCGCGCACCTGAGCAGGACCTTCCGGCGGATGTTCGGCATCGCGCCGGCGGCGCTCGTCAGCGAATCGGCTCAGAAGCTGGCCTCGAGCTCGTCGATCAGCCGGCCGGCGTAGGCGATCGCCTCGCGGATCGGCTGCGGCGACGACAGGTCGATGCCGACCTGGCGCATGAGGTCGAGCGGCGACAGCGTGCTGCCGGCTCGCAGCACGTCGAGCCATTGCGAGAACACCGCCGGCCCGTCGCGGCTCGACTTCTCGGCGAGCGCGGTGGCCGCGACCAGCCCGACCGAATACGTGTACGGGTACAGGCCGAAGTAGTAATGCGGCTGACGCATCCAGGTCATCGCCGCGCCGGCGTCGATCTCGACCGCGTCGCCCCAGAAGCCTTGCAGGATGGCGCGCTTGCGCTCGTTCAGGAGCGGCGCCGTGACCGGCTGCCCGCCTTCGGCGAGCCGGTAGACCTGCCGCTGCAGCTCGGCCTCGAGCAGGTGGGTGACGAAGTTGTGGTGGTAGGTGCCCAGCACCTGCGTCAGCACCCATCGGCGCATGCGCGGGTCGCGCGGCCGGGCGAGGAGATGACGCGCCAGCAACACCTCGTTCATGATCGACGGCGCCTCGACGAACGGCATCGCCATGTTCGTGTTGGCGCGTCGCTGATGCTGCCCCGCGAGCATGTAGTGCCCCGCGTGACCGAGCTCGTGGGCGAGGGTGAACGCGTCGCGCATCGAATCGGTCCACGTCATCAGGATGAACGAGTGCACGCCGTACGGCGTGGCGCAGAACGCCCCCGACGCCTTGCCGGTGTTGCTCGCGCGGTCGATCCAGCGGCGTTCGATCGCGCTGCGCACCAGTGCCACGTACTCGGCCCCGAGGGGCGCGAGCGCGTCCGCGAGCAGCGCACCCGTCTCCTCGAACCTCATCGCCGGCGCATAGCCGGGATCGAGCGGCGCCTTGATGTCGCAGTACAGCAGCTTGTCCAGGCCGAGAACGCGGCGGCGCAGGCGCGCGTAGCGCCGCATGTGCGGCGCGAGCTCGGCCTGGACGATGTCGAGCACGTTCGTGTACAGGTCGAACGGAATCTTGTGCGCGTGAAGCAGGAAGCGCTCGGCGCTGTCGTGGCCGCGTGCCTTCGCGAGCACGATGTTCTTGGCGACCTCGGTTGCGAACGTTCCGCCCATCGTGTGCTGGTACGGCGCGAGCCCGGCGCAGAAGGAGGCCCAGGCGGCGCGACGCACGCTCGCGTCCTCGGCCGTTTCGTAGGTCGACTGATAGAGGTTGAACGAATTGGGATGCGTGATGCCGCCGGCATCGGTGAACGGCGCGAAGTCCATGTCGCCCGTCTTCGCCCGGCTGTAGATCGTGTGCGGCGCGTCGAGCACTTCGCCGAGGCTCGCCAGTACGCGTTCGGTCTCGGCGCAGAGCATGTGGGGCTTCAGCGCCGCCAGCTCGTCGAGGGTCGGTCGATAGACGGCGAGCGCCGGCTCGTCGCGCAGGTGGGCGGCGATCGTGCCTTCGGGCAGGGCCAGGATCTCGCTGTCGATGAACTTCACGGCGGCGTGCACGCGCGCCCCGACCGCGGCCGAGTTCGACAGGTCGGCCTGGTGGGCGGCGTTGCCGCCGTCCTCGGCCTCGCGCAGGCCGGCGAACGCGTCCGCCCGCTCGAGCCGGGCCAGCAAGGCGTCGCGCGCGTCGAGGCAAGCCAGCAGCACGGCAGGGCCCGCGGCGAGCCGGTCTTGGTATCGGACGACGCTCTCCACCGCGCGCTCGACGGCCGACAGCTCCTCGACCCACGCGTCGCGCGTGACAAACAGATCGGCGAGGTCCCACGTGGTCTCGACGGCGACTTCGGAGCGGGTCAGCGGCTTGTCCATGGTCGAGCTCGGTGCGGTTCGCAATGGCGCAGGGTTCAAGTCGCGCTTGGGTTGCTCACCCAGCGCAGGTAGAGCTCGCCGGCCCGCTTCGTCTGCGCGCCCGGTCGCCCGTCGCCGATCGCGCGTCCGTCGACTCTCGTCACCGGCGTCACGCCCCCGAGCGTTCCGGTCACGAACGCCTCGTCGGCCGAGTACACCTGCGCGAGCGTGAAATCGCATTCGCGGGCGACGCCGCCGGCCGCCGTCCACGCGTCGATGACGTTCCTCTGCGTGATGCCCTTGAACGAATACGCGCCGGTCGACGTCCACAGCTCGCTCTTCCTCACGATGAAGAAGTTGGTCGAGTTGCAGCTCGCGACGAAGCCGCGCGGGTCGAGCATCAGCGCTTCGTCGGCGCCGGCGTGGATCGCCTGGATCAGCGCCTGGATCAGGTTCAGGCGGCTGTGCGAGTTGAGGCGCAGGTCGAAGACGTCGGGGCCGCTGGTGCGAAAGGTCGACGTGAAGAGCGAGAGGCCGCGCGCCCTCGACTCGGGCTTGGGCGTCTTCCACTCGGCGACGATGACGACCGTCGCGCTGCCGATCACGAAGCGCGGGTCCTGGTTCGGCGTCCGCTTCGTGCCGCGCGTCACCATCAGCCGGATGTGCGCGCCGTCGGTCATCGCGTTCTTCGCCAGCGTGTCGAGTACGGCCTGCGTCAGCTCGGCGCGGCTCATGCCGATGTCGAGGGCGATCGAGGTCGCGCCTTCGTAGAGGCGGTCGAGGTGGGCGTCGAGGCTGATGATCGTGCCCTGCACCAGGCGCAGCCCCTCCCAGATGCCGTCGCCGAGGACGAAGCCGCTGTCGAAGATCGACACGCGCGCCTCGTCGCGCGGCACGAAGGCGCCGTTGACGTAGACGAGCACGCCGTCGTTGCGCGGGTCGGCGAGGTAGCCCTGGGCGCTTTCGCCCTGGGCGAGGGAATTCGTTGTCGTGGGGGCTGCGGTCATGGCGATCGCCTCTCTTCGAAAGAAGAAGTCAGAAGTCGAACTCGCGGTGGCGGTCGACGAACGCGCGCGTGCGCGGCTCGCTCGGGTGCTTGAGCACCTGGTCGGGCGTGCCCTGCTCATGAATCCCCCCCTCGGCGATGAAGAGCACGCGGTTGGCGACGTGGTACGCGAAGCCGATCTCGTGCGTCACCAGCAGCATCGTGCGGCCTTCCTCGGCCAGGGACCGGATCACGCGCAGCACCTCGCCGACCAGCTCGGGGTCGAGGGCCGACGTCGGCTCGTCGAACAGCAGCACCTCGGGGTCCATCGCCAGCGCGCGGGCGATGGCGACGCGCTGCTTCTGCCCGCCCGAGAGGCGCGCCGGGTAGGCCGCGGCCTTGTCGGCGAGGCCGACGCGGGCGAGCTCGGCCTGGGCGCGCTCGCGCGCCTCGGCCTCGCGCTGGCCGCGCACCGTGCGCAGCGCCTCCATCACGTTGCCGATCGCGGTCATGTGCGGGAACAGGTTGAACTGCTGGAACACCATGCCGACGCGCTGGCGCACGCGCGTCAGCTCGGCTTCGTCGTAGCTGCGCCGGCCGGGATCGGCCTTGCCCGGCGCGGCGCGGCCGATCGCCTGGCCTGCCAGCTCGACGACGCCGGCGCTCGGCCGCTCCATGAAGTTGAGGCAACGCAAGAGCGTGCTCTTGCCCGAGCCCGAGGCGCCCAGGATGGCGATGCGGTCGCTTGGCATCACGTCGAGGTCGATGCCGCGAAGCACGGCGTGGTCGCCGAAGTTCTTCTCCAGCCCTTGTACGCGCATCAGCGGCTGCGTCGTCATGCGTCTGCCCTGCCGAGCCGCCGCTCCAGCGCATACGTCGCCTGCACCAGCGGAAAGAGGCACAGGAAGAAGACGACCGCGATCACGGTGTAGGTCTCGATCGGGTTGAAGTTGAGGGAGGCGAGGAGCTTCCCCTGCTGCAGGAGCTCGACGTAGGCGACTGCTGAAGCGAGCGTCGTCATCTTGAAGATCTCGATGCCGCGGTTGGTGAGCGCGGGCAGCATGCGGCGCAGCGCCTGCGGCAGGACGATGCGGCGCATCGCCTGCGCCGCCGTCATGCCGAGCGCGCGCGCCGCCTCGGCCTGGCCGCGGTCGATCGATTCGATGCCGCCGCGGTAGATCTCGGCCGAGAACGCCGCCGAGTTGAGCGAGATGCCGAGGGCCGCAGCCACGAGCGGGCTGATCTGGAACGGCAGCAGGATCGGTAGCGCGTAGTAGAACCACAGGATCTGCACCAGCACCGGCGTGTTGCGGAAGAACTCGACGAAGGCCGTCGCCGGCAGGTGGATCCAGCTCGCCTTCGCATGCCGGCCGAGGCCGACGACGAGGCCGAAGCCGAAGCCGAGCACCAGGCAGATGACGAACAGGCGAAGCGTGCCGATCGCGCCGACCCAGAGCACGTCGAGGTTGTCGAGCACCGGCGCGAAGTTCCAGCGGTAGAGCGAGTTCATCGTCAGCGCGTCATCCCTTCGCCGCTGGCGGCGAGGCGCCGCTCGAGGCCGTGCACCAGCTGGCTCGCCGCGAAGATGACCGTGAAGTAGATCAACGCCGTCACCGTGAACACCTCGAGCGGCCGGAACGTCTTCTGCGCCACCTCGTTGGTCTGGAACAGGAGGTCGGCGTACGAGACGATGGCGACGAGCGTCGTCGTCTTCATCAGCTCGATCGCGCGCTCGAGGAAGGCCGGGATCATCCGCTTGACGGCCTGCGGCAGGACGACGCGGCGCATCACCTGCGGCGGCGCCATGCCGAGCGCACGCGCCGCTTCCCACTGGCCGCGCTCGACCGAGACGATGCCGCCGCGGAACACCTCGGCGAAGAACGCCGCCGACTGGATCGAGAACGTCAGCACGGCGGCGACGTAGGGCGTCATCTCGACGTGGATCAGGATCGGCAGCGCGAAGAAGAACCAGAACAGCTGGACCAACGGCGGCGTCGTGCGGAAGACCTCGATCACCGCGCCCGCGGGCCACGCGAGCAGGCGCCGTGGCGAGAGCCGCATCAGCGCCAGCACGAGGCCGAGCGGAACGCCGAAGGCGAGCGCAGCGCCGGTGACCTTCAGCGTGTTGAGGAGGCCGAGCGCCAGCAGGTCGGCATTCGCCCACACCGGGGCGAAGTTCCAGACGTGCATCGACGCGGCCGAAGGAAGTGCGCGCGCAGCCGGCTACGACTTGCCGAGCATCTCCTTCATCACCGGTGGCGAAGCTTTCGGGTCGAGGCCGAAGCCGACCAGGAACTCCTCGTACCACTTCTGCGTCTGGCCGTTCGCATAGAACTTGCCGATCTCCTTGTCGACCCATTCGACCCAGGACTTGTCGGTTTCCTTGCGGACCGCGACGCTCGACGCCTGCGATTGCGCCGGCGTCGGCACGATGATCTTGCCGGCGCCGAGCTTCTGCCGCGCCGCGAGCAGCGGCGGGTGGAACAGGCACACCGCATCGGCGCGCCCGGCCTGGAACGCGGCGATCGCTTCGGCGTTGCCGGGGAAGCGCGAGATCTGCGCCTTGGCGACGTTCTCGGTGAGGAACTTGTCCATGCTGCTGGCTTGCGGTACGGCGATGCGAACCGACGGCTTGTCGAGATCGGCCCACGCCTTCACCGGCAGGTCGTCGCGCGCCAGCACGGCGAGCGAGTAGTAGAGCAGCGCGTTCTTCGGGAAGTCGACCGCCGCGGCTCGCTCGGGCGTCGCGTCCATCATCGACATCATGTCGATCTTGTTGCCTTGCAGCGCGGCGATCGCCGTGCCCCACGTCACCTCGACCGGATCGAACTTGACGCCGAGGTCGGCGGCCATCGCCTTGCCGAGCGAGACGCCGACGCCGCTCGCCCAGTCGCCGGATTTCGGATCCTTCGAGTACCACGGCGGCGCCTGCGTGACGCCGACGCGCAGCGTCCCGCGTTGCTTGATCTGGGCGAGGGTGCTGTCGGAAGCGGCCTGCGACCAGGCGGCCGGGGCGATGGCGGCAGCGGCGAGCGCCAGCACCGAACGGCGATGGAATTGAGCGGTCATGGCGTCAGGGCTCCTTCAGGGGTCGCCCATGATAGAGACCTGTCCTGTCCGCAGGCGCCTGACTCGACCTGCGGCCGGCTCGCTGAACAGCACTCGCTCGAGCTCCCGACGGGTCGCGGACCGGCATCCACGTCACCGTGGCGACGCGCAAGTGTTCGGCGACGCCAACAACTGCCAGGCGGTCGCCATCGGCCCCGTTGAATCCGATACGATCCGCCCCCAACACTGGGTATCACCTTCAAATGCCAAGACGAGACGGCCGTGGAGAACCGGATGCAAGACAACCGCTTCTCACTGCAGTTCACGTACGGCCTCGGGTAGCGGCACTCGGCAAGGTCAGGGGGGGTGCCGGCGTCCTGCTGACGCTGAGCCTTGCGGCAGCGCTGTCGACCGCTGCGTTCGCCGCCGACCCTGCGCCCGGCACTCATCGCGTTGCGTTCATCAGCAGCGGACCGGCGGCGGCGAATGTCGAGAATTTTGCCGCGTTCAAGCAAGGGCTCGCCGAGAACGGCTACGTCGAGGGGCGCAACCTCGTGCTCGACGTTCGCTGGGCCAACGGCAACGTCGCGAGCCTGCCGAATCTCGTCAACGAGGTGCTGGACGCCAAGCCCAAGGTCATCATCAGCACGGGTGGGGCGGTCACCATCAATGCCGTCAAGGCGGCGACGACGTCGGTTCCGGTGGTCTTCATCTCGGGAGATCCGGTCGCGGAGAAGATCGTGTCGAACCTCGCGCGGCCAGGCGGCAACCTGACCGGATTCGCGGTGCTTGCCGGCGAACTCGAGGCCAAGCGCCTGGAAGTGCTGCGGGAGCTCTTGCCGCGCGCGAAGCGCGTCGCCGTCGTCTGGAATCCCTCCCAGGTCTCCATCGAACCCATTGTTCAAGCTGTCGAGGTCGCCGCGAAGCGGCTCGACTTCACGGTCGTGCCATGGAAGGCGCGCAATCCGGGCGAGCTCGACGCGGCGTTCGCCGAGATCGCGAAAGCCAAGGTCGACGCGCTCTTCGTGATCGCGGATCCCGTCCTCGGCTTCGAGCGCGAGCGCATCGTGGCGTTCGCGAAGCAGAGCCACCTGCCTGCGATCTATTTCTGGCGCGAATTCGTCGAGATCGGCGGGCTGGCAAGCTATGGCACGAGCCTCTCGGACGTCTATCGCCGGATTGGCGGCTACGTCGACAAGATTCTCAAGGGCCAGAAGCCCGGCGATCTTCCCATCCAGCAGCCGACGACGTTCGAGCTCGTGGTCAATCGCGACGCGGCGCGGGAGCTCGGCCTCACCATTCCCTTCTCGGTCTTGCAGCGCGCGGACAAAGTGCTGCCCCCCTGACGGGCCTCTCGCTGAAGCGTCAAAGCTGCAGCGCGATCTGCAGGAAGAACCTGTTTCCCTCCGCCCGGTTGCGAACGCTCGTCTCCGCCTGCCATTTGAAGGTCACACCCCAGCGGTCCGACGGGTGCCAGCGCACGAACGGCCCGATCGCAAGCGCCTGGCCACGGTTGCCGCCGGGGACGGGCTGGCCATTCAAGCGGTCGTCGGTCACCTGCTTGTACAGGTAGCCCGAGGCGCCGAACTGGAGCGCGGGCGCCACGTGGTAGCCCACGCCGTAGTCGACGTTGATCTCTTGGCCGCTCTGGTAATGCGTGCGCGTGTTGGTCCAGTTGTAGAGGTAGACGGAGCTGATGCTCACCTCGATCCGGTCGTTCGGAAACCAGGTGAGAAAGTAGGCCGGCCCCACCGCGTCGTAGCCGCGGCTGGGATTCACCAGCGCGGTTGGATCGAAGGCCCCGGTGCCGAGGAAGAATTCGATGCCGGCGATCTGGTGCACCGATTCGCCATGCCATCCCAGCAGCACCGGGCCGAGCAGGATGTCGCCGGGCGCTTCCGCCGTGTCCTGCCGGTGCACGCGCCCACCGGGGGTCTGGACGTCGAACGAGAGCTTGGAGTGGACGTATGCCGTCCCGCCGAAGCGCGTCTCGACGTTGGCGCCCCAGAGCTCCACCCCGGGCCACACATACTGAAGGCGCAGGGTCGCGGCTTCGACACGCAAATGGAAATCGGAAATGCCGGGCTTCGGATTCCCATCGGCGTCGAGCGTCTTGTCGGTCTCGTACCCGCTCAGGAACGTGGTGAGACGAAGGCCGGGAGGCGGCATCACGCCGGCCATCACCGTGTCGACGCCAAGCGCCTTGCTCGAGCCGCCGCCTTCGGTGGCGAGCGCGTCGCCGCACCACAGGATCCACGAAAGGGCTGACATCGCCACGGCAGCACGGCCGCCATCGATCGGTCGCATCGAACACTCCCTTGTGGTGGACGAGAATGCTCGATACGTCCATGGCCCGCGCCTCACCCACGTCGACATGAGCGGCCGCGCATGGGGCGCGAGTATGAGGGTTGCGGGCAACCAAACCGAAGAAAAAGGACGGCCGGTGCGGATCGCGATGCCTCATCGTCCTCTCAGCGATCCATCCGGCGCTGCCGCTGCTCCTCGATCCTTCGCGCTTCGGCGCACTCCGGGTGCAGGCGTGAGCCGGTCGCCTGGCAGTAGCGGTTGATGCAGATCGCGCGGGCGATGAAGTTGCGGCCGGCACAAGCTTCGGCGGGGCTGCGCGACCCGAGCGCGGCCGCTTCGGCATCGGGCGACTTCGGCGCGGCCCGCGTCATCGACTTCGCGGCGAAAGGCGGTCGCTTCGGCGGCCCGGGCCGGTGCACGGGCGAGGGCGCCGCGTCGGGCGCGGCCGCCATCGCCGGCGTCGCCTCAGGAGCGACCGGCGCCGGCGCCTGCGTCGCGTGAACCGCCGGCGCAGGGGGAACGGCTGCGGCGATCGGCGTCGGCGCGACGCGCGGCGTCAGCCTCGGCACGCTCGCCTGCGCAGGCGCAGTCGCGGCGAACATCGACGTCGTCGCGACGAGCGCCCAGGCTGCGACCGCCAGCACGCCGAACGCGGCAAGCCCCAGCGCGACGAGCGCGCGCCGTCCGGGGCGCTTCGCGCGCGACCCGGCGGCTCGCGGCGGCATGTGGGGCTGGTCATAGCCGAGGGCCTGGCGCAGCGCCGCGACGCTTTGCGGTCGATCCTTCGGCGCGACCGCCACAGTCCAGTCGACGGCCGCGAGGAACCTCGTTTCCACGCCCGGAAATGCCGAGCCGCCCGCGGCCGCGAGCGGCGTGCGCACATCCTTGACGACGCGAAGCACGGCCGGCACGGGCACCTCGCCCGTGAGCATGAAGTGCAGCGTCGCCCCGAGCGCATAGAGATCGGTCCACGGGCCTTGCGCCATGCCGGCCGCGTCGCCGTACTGCTCGACCGGCGCGAAGTTGGGCTTGAGCACGGCGGTCAGCGACTTCGTGCCGGGGCCGACGACCCGGCGCGCCGAGCCGAAATCGAGCAGGATCGGCCGGCCGTTGGGCAGCAACAGGATGTTGTCGGGCGAGATGTCGCGGTGGAAGACGCCGGCGCGATGCAGCCGCTCGAGCGCGTCGAGGATCGGCTCGACGATGGCGCGCAACCACGCCTCGTCGGGCGGGCCGCGCATCGTGCCGCGCGCCTGCATGAGCGTCACGCCGGGGCAGTACTGCATCGCCAGGTAGGCGGTGCCGTTCGCCTTCCAGAACCGGTGCACCCGGACCAGCGCCGGATGGTTGAAGGGCGCGAGCAGGCGCGCCTCGTTGAAGAACGATTCGAGCGAGCGCTCGAACTGCTCGGCGCAGCGGGGCGAGCGCGGCACGACGATTCCGCCCGGGCCGCGCGCAGCGAGCTCGCGCGGCATGAACTCCTTGAGCGCGACCTGGCGCAGCAGCGAGTGATCGAGCGCGAGGTAGACGATCCCGAAGCCGCCGACGCCGAGCGGCCGCAGGATCTCGAACTCGTCGAGGCGAGTTCCGGCGGGCAGCAGGCGCGAATCGTCGAGACCGGCGGGCGCCGCGAGCGTGGGGGTTGCCGCGGGCGTCATCGGGGGTGGTCCGGCACTGCACTTCTTCGGCCGGGAGGTGGTTTTCTGAAGGAGCGCGGAGGTCGGTGTGGTCGGCACCCCCGCCGCCTCGTGCATAGATAACGGATCGCGGGCCTGGCCGCCGCGCGGCACTCCGGCGCGCGCACGGCGATGAAAAAATCGCCCCGGTTCGCAGGAGATCCGATTGAGCGCGAGGGGAATCTACAAGGGGTACACGTTCGCGGACGTTTCCACGCCCGTGGAGAACGGGCGCTACCGCGCCAGGGTCGCGATCATGGCGCTCGACGGCACGCAGACGCGCTCGCAGCGGTTCCTCGACCTCGAGGTCTTCTCCAGCCTGGAAGAGGCGGGCGAACGCGTGGTCGCCGTGGCCAGGGCGTGGATCGACGCCAACGCTTTCAAAGACCAGCTCGCCTTGCCGACGAACTTTTCTCCGATGGACTGAGCTCCGGCCGGCGCGTCGCGCGTAAGGTTCGGGCTCTCCGCGATCCGGGGGCCGCGTTGCCCGGCACATGGACGACTTCTTCTTCGGCAAGCTGACCGGCGTCGTTCTCCTTTCGGCCGCGCTGTCCGTCCTCGGCGCCTGGCTGCTCGCGTGGCGGTTCCGTCGAGCGATGCGGGCGCTGATGAGTCGGCCCGGACTTCCTGTCGGCGAAGCCCCCGCGCCATCGCTCGCGCTCGCCACGCCGAGCGTTCCGACGATTCCGAGTGCTGCCGACGACCGCCGTGCCAGCCTGCACATGGCGGCTCTGGTGATCGCGGTGTCGGTCCTGGTGGCGCTCACCGGCGCAGTGCTGTGGACACGGATCGACGGCAGGGATCCCGTCACCCCGCTGGGCGCACTGGCACGCGGCATCTTCTACCTCTGGCCGGTGATTCCTGTGCTGGGACTCCTCCGGCGCTGGTCCCTGGCACGCATGGTGGCAACGCTGTTGCTCTGGTGCCTCGTCGTCTTGCCGTTCCTGATCTGGCGCGCGCCCGAGTCGGCGACGGTCGCCGGGATGGCGAAGCTGCTGGCATGGGAGATCGGTCCGACCTTCGTTCTGGTCGGTTTTCTTTGCATGGGCAATGCGTCGCGCGCGATCGCTCCCTGGCTGTTGGCACCGTTGTTCGTGCTGCTCTGGGCAGCCTTCACCGGCCTCGACTTCCTCACCCGCATGGTTCGACCGGACTGGGCCGGCTTCGATGAGGCTGCCGCGTCGCTGAACGCGGTCGATCGCCTCGTCGGCTACAACCCCCTGGTTCAGGGCGCGCTCGTCGTCCTGATCTTTCTTCTCTTCATGGCGGTGCCTTGCGCGCTCGCCTGGCGGCCTTTGAAATGGCTGACCCGCCAGCTGGCCGCGGCGTACTCGCGCCAATGGCTGTCGGAAGTGCCGGTGTTGCTCACCACCGTCTGGGGCCTTTCGCTGCTGCACAAGGCGATCGCCATCGGCAACGCGGCGATGCTGCTTCCGCTGCTCTGGATTCCCGTCGCGATGCTGCTCGTGCGCGCCCTGCGGCGACCCGCTGATCGGGTGCCCACGCTGCTCGTGCTGCGCGTGTTCCAGCGCGATCGAGCCATGCGCCTGCTCTTCGACACATTAATCGAGCGCTGGCGGCTTTGCGGCAACACCTTGCTGATCGCCGGCACCGATCTGCTCGAACGAACTCTCGGCGCCGACGACATCTTCACCTTCCTCCACGGAAGGCTGGCCGAGCGCTTCATCTTCGCCGCCGACCAGATCCCGGCCCGCGTCGCCGCGTTCAAGCTCGCGCCCGATGTCGAGGGCCGCTATCGCATCAACGAGTGCTATTGCCACGACAGCACCTGGCGCGAGACCCTCGCCGCTCTCCTGGCCCGCAGCGACGTGGCGCTGATGGACCTGCGCAGCTTTCAGCGTCGCAACGAAGGCTGCAGCTTCGAGCTCGGCGAGCTGGCACGCGCACCGCATCTGACCAGGGTGGTGCTGCTGACCGATGGGCAGACCGATCTCGCCGCGGCACGCGCGGCCGCCGCCGCCGCACCGGCGGGCCGCTTTCTCTGGCTCGATGCAACGGACGTCGATCGCGCCCGGCGGCGCCAGGTCCTGGACGCGCTGTTCGCTGCGGCGCCGACCTGACGGCAACGACGACGCGAACCGTCAGCCCGCAGCGAGATAGCGCTTCGCGCGGGCAATCTCCGGCAGAGGCGTATCGGCGTCCCGGGTCAGCTCGACGAGCCTGGCGTGGTGCTGCCGCGCCTTCTCGCGGTCGCCGGCCGCCTCGGCCGCGGCGGCAGCGCCGGCGTACCCGCGCAGGCGGTTGGGCTCGCGCACTTGCGACTGCTCGAATTCCTTGAGCGCGGCAGCCGGCTCCTTCAGCTCGAGCAGCAGTTCGCCCAGCAGCTCGCGCGCGGGCACGACCCGGCCGGGCGTGACGATGTGCTTCTCGTTGCGGTCCTCGAGGTCGGCGGCCGCCCGCATCAGGCGCAGCGCCTCGTCGCGCTGGCCGCGCGCGTGCGCGATCCACGCGCCGGCGGCGAGCCGCTGGACTTCGACCTCGGAGGCCCAGTAGGTGTTCTTGGCATCGACGAGCGCCTTGTGCTGGGCCTCGAGGCGCTGGGCTTCCTGTTCGGCGGCCGCTGCGTCGCCCGAGCGCGCCGCGCCGAGCGAGCGGGAGAACGTCGTGATCGCTTCGCAGAACGCAAATTGCGTGTTCTGCGGCTCCAGCCGTGCCGCCGCCGCCCAGTCGCCGCGCTCGAGGGCCAGCCGGGCGGGGATCGCCACCGACGCGTACGGGCCGATGAACACGGCCGGGTTGGTCTTGACCTCGCGCCTGAACTCCGCCAGGACTTGGCGCGCCGCCTGATCGCGACCGAGCTGCAGGTCCGCGTACACCATGTAGTCGGCGGCGTGGAACGCCTCGGTGCCGTTGCCGTCCTGCTTGGCCACGTCGGCCGAACGGCGATTGGTGACGACCGAGTCCTGCCATGCGCCGACCCGCGTGAAGATGTGCGAGGGCATGTGCAGGGCATGCGGAGAGTCGGGCGCGATGCCGGCGTAGCGACGCGCTGCGGTCAGGCCCTTCGCCGCGATCGGCGGCGCGTCGTAGCTGTGGATCAGGTAGTGCGCGACGCCGGGATGGTCGGGATACTTGACGAACATCTTCTCGAGGACCGCGGCCGCCTTCAGGTAGGCGGCGTAGCTCTGGTCGGCCTGCGACTGGGTCGCGGCGGTGTACAGCGCCGAGAAGATCTGCGCCTCGTCGTCGTCGGGGTAGCGCGCGGCGAGGGCCTCGAACGCTTGCGCCCGCGCCGCCTGCCGGGCCCGCTCGGGTTTGTCGGCGAAGTCGGCGTAGTAGGCGGCCACGGCCTCGATGTAGTCGCGCTCGCGCTGCGTGACGCCCTCGATCCGGCGGCCTTGCTCGATCGCCGCCTGCGCGCTCGCCGCCGCCTGCGCCGAGGCTCCCTGCCCGGCGAGCGGGTTGTTCATGAGCAGCGCGGCGATGCCGAAGGTGGTGATGGCGCAGCGCGGGTCGTTCTGGAGGACGCTGCGGAAGGTCTTCTCGCCCGCCGTGAACCAGAACGAGTGCAGCATCGCCATCGCGCGCTGCAGCTCCGGCTGCACTTTTGCATCGCAGGAATTCGCGAAAGCGACCTTGCCGAGTTGCCCGTGCTCGTCGTGCGCGTGTTGTTGCGCCAGAGCGCCGCCGCTCAGCGCGCAGGCAAGAGCGGCCGCGGCCGTCGCAGGAAGGAATCGCATGGTGCCTCCTCGTGGGCCAGCGCGGCTCGTGAAAGGAATCGACGAACCGACGGGCGGACGGGAATTCTGAGCGGCGCGCCGGGCTTGTGCAACACAGTGACTGCGCTCGCAGGAGGGCCGGGGATCCAGCCGGGGCTTGCGCCGGACCGGGGCGCCGTGCGACATTGCCGCGCTCCCATGGAAGATCTTGCCCGAGCCACCGCCGCCGTCAACCGCGCGCTGCGCGAGCGCGACGAGAACACGTCCGCGCACTCCGGGCGCACGTGCGGCCTCGCGCTCGAGATCGGACAGGCGTGCGGACTGTCGGACGACGACCTCGCCACCCTGAAGCTCGCCGCCGAGCTGCACGACGTCGGCAAGATCGGCATCCCGGACCGCGTGCTCCTCAAGCCCGGTCGTCTCGACGACGAAGAGCTGCGCGTCATGCGAACGCATCCGCGCCGCGGCCACGACATCCTCGCGTCGATCGGCGGCGAACGGATCGCGAAGGTCGCCACGATCGTCCTGCACCACCACGAAGCCGTCGACGGCTCCGGCTACCCCGAAGGCATCCGGGAAGAGTCGATTCCGCTCATGTCCAGGATCGTCTCGGTCGCCGACTCGTACGACGCGATCGCGACCGTGCGGCCGTATCACCGGCCTCGGCCTCACGCCGAGATCATGCGCATCCTCTACGAAGGACAAGCGCGCAAGTACGACGCCGAGGTCCTGGCCACCTTCGCCACGATCATCGATCGCAGCGTGTACCGGGCGAGCGACGCGCCCGTCGCATCGGAAGGACCGCGATGAGCGAGCCCGACGTGTCGGTTCCGGCGGTCATGCGCAACTACCACGAGGTCCTGCGCAACGACCTCGCCAAGGAACTGGCGCCGCTCGCTGCCGCCGGCGACGTCGCCGCCTTCGCCCCGGCATGGCGCAGCTACTGCGCTGCGATCGCGGTTCACGCGGCCATGGAAGACGGCGTCGAGGGCGCCGGCGGCGGCAGCGCCGCGATGCTCGACCACTACTTCGACGGCGCCGCGGGTGCACCGGTCTTCAAGGAAGAGCATGTCCAGGAGCATGCCGGCCAGCGCGCGGTCACGGCGGCGCTGGCCGACGGGCCCGACGCGGTGCGCGCCGCCTTCGCGCGCTATCGCGACCTCGCCCAGGCGCATCTGAAGCACGAAGAGGACGTCATGATGCCGCTCGTCGCACGCCTCGAGAACCCGAAGGCGCCCAAGTTCGCGCAGTGGTGCGTCACGGCGGGAATCGCGCACGGCGGGTTCGCGCATTTCGTGGCGCACGGCGTTCGGTCGCTCGCGACGCACGGCAGCACCAAGAACCCGCCTGCGGTGGCGACGCGCGTGTGGGTCCACGCGCTCAAGGCGGTCTGCTCGCGCGAGCAGTGGGCCGATTACCTTCCCGTCGCTCGGGCCGCCGCCGCGCCATCGGTGTGGGCGGCGATCGTCGCCGAGGTGCCCAGCCTCGAGAGTCTGCCTTCGGCCGGAACGGCCTCGTAAGGTCAACCGCGCGTGCTGCGCGCCGGGTCGTCGCGCGCCAGCACGTCGGCGAAGTCGTCGAAGCGCTTCCACTTCGGGATCGGCGGCGTGTAGTCGGCGCGCGGAACGTAGGGCGAGGGCTCGGCGATCGTCATGCGATGGATGTAGCGCGGGCAGTTCGGGAAGATCCGCGCTGCGTACACGCGCACCATGAACTGCGCGCCCGGATAGCTCGCCAGCAGCGCATCGCTCTCGACGACACGGGCCGAGCCGTTGACGCGCAGACGGTTCGGCCGCTCGAAGTCAATGAACAGCAACGCCACCGACGGGTTGACGAGGACGTTGCCGAGGCTGCGGAACATGCCGTTGCCGTCGTAGCTCGGAAACGCCAGCTCGTCGTCCGAGGTCACCCGCACGAAGCCGGGCGCGCCGCCCTTGTAGGAACAGTCGGGATGGCCGGAGGCATCGGCGGTCGCGAGGAAGAAGAGGGGGCGGCTCTCGATGAACGCCCGATCCTCGGCGGTGAAGGCGGTGCGCGAGAGCTTCTCGTCGAGCCGGTCCGCCAGCAGTCGCGTGTCGCAGCGGTCCTGCAGCTCGCGCATGCCCGCGTGGTACGCGGGGTCGGGGGTGCCGGGGCTCGCTGCGGACATCTCGGCCTCGCTCGCTGAAGGGCGCGGACGGCTCAGCTCTTTTCGCCGGCCAGAACCCACTTTTCCCCCGCGGCCTGGCCGTCGCGGATCATCGTCATCGTGCCGTCGAGGCGCGGCCCGCGCACCACGCCTTTCCAGAGCAGCTTGCCGTACTGCGCGCTCTCGGTCTCGGCTTCGAACGCGATCGACTCGCCGGATCGCGTCGCCGTGTAGGCGCCGTCGCCGTAGCCGTAGGGGTCGCACGCGCTGGAACGGAAGCGGCCGTCCCTGAACGTCAGCGTGTCGGCATCCCCCGACGTCTCGCCGCACTTGAGGACGATGCCGTCGAAGTTCCTGCCGTCGAGCGCAGCGCGCGCAGCCTGCCCGCCGGGGGCCGTTCCGGCCATGCGGAGCGAGGGAACCAACAGTGAACGAAGATTCGAAAGCATCGACATGACGGTCTCCTGACGGGCCACGCAAACGTCCAACCCCGCTGCGCCGCCGGCTGCGCGACGGGCGCGTTCATCCTACTGCGGCATGCGGGGTGGCCACAACGGTTCCGGGCTCGGCAGCGACCCGGCCGGCGCTCCTGCATCACCGCCGGCATGGCTAGGGCTCGCGACGATTCGCCCCCGGTGCGCCGAAGGTCCAATTGGCGCCGAGCGTCCAGGTGCGGATGCTGCTCGCACCCAGGTCGCCGGCGCGGCTCAGGTCGAAGGCGAGCGAATCGCTCTGCTGCCAGCGAACGCCCAGGCGCGCGAAGTCGCCGCCGTATTGGCGAAATCGCTCGCCGATGATCGTCCACGCCGGCGTCGCCTGCCATTCGAGCGAAGCACCGGCACGCCACCGGGTCGGCAGGTCGTGGAGCCAATCGCGGCCGACGTTGACGTTCAACAGCAGCGCGTCGGCGACCCGCAGCGTGAGCGGTGCGTAGAGATTCGCTCCGGCGTAGCGCGGCGAGGACCCTTGCCACGCGACCAGCGCTGCCAGGCCGACGCTGACGCGATCGTCGATCGGCGCCACCCATTTGATCTGCGCGCTGACCGGCGTCAGCGGAGCGCCATCGCGCGGCTGGATGCGGTCGGCGTTGAGGCCCAGCTCGACCGGACCGACGCGGCACGCCGGGCCCAGGTGCAGCAGTGAGCCCCCGTGGTCGGCGCGCTCCCACCAGGTCTCGATCAGACACGTTCCGACATCGGCGATCGCCGCATCGTCGACGGCGAAATGACCGCCCGCGGCGTGCCCCTTCGCTGCCCAGAGGCTCGCCACGACCGCGATGGCGCGCGCGAGGCTTGCGAGGGATATCGATCGTCGGCCGGGTGCAGGGAGCCGCCGTCCCGTGATCGGTCGCCTGCTCAAGGCGGGGTCCACGCGCTGCCGATCTGCAGGAGCAGCGCGGTCGTTCCCGGGCTGTGGGCGTCCGCGGCGCGGGCGTCGCGAGCGACGAACGCGGCGAGGAGCCATGCCAACGACGTCGACGACAGGGAGCCGAATCTCATGCGGACCACCGAATGCGCGGCCGAACGGTGGACGAGTTCCGTCGGAGCTTCCCATGATAGAGACCGGTCCTGTCCCCGGGCGAGCGATCTACCATCGACGCCGATGGACTCCCTGCCCCTGATCGACCTGCGCGCCGCGCCCGACATCGTCGCGAGCGGCATCGGCGAAGCGTGTCGCGCGCACGGGTTCTTCTATGTCGTCGGCCACGGCATCGACGAGTCGCTGGGCCAGCGACTCGAAGACCTGAGCCACCGCTTCTTCGCCCTTCCCGAAGCGATCAAGTCGCGCTACGCCATGCCCCTCGGCGGCCGCGCCTGGCGCGGCTGGTTTCCGCTCGGCGGCGAGCTGACCTCGGGCCGGCCCGACTGGAAGGAAGGCCTGTACCTCGGCACCGAGCTCGGTGACGAGCATCCGCGCGTTAGGGCGGGCGTGCCGATGCACGGCAAGAACCTCATCCCCGGCGACGACGTCGTGCCCGGGCTGCGTCAGACGATCCTCGACTGGATGGCCGAGGTCACCGCGCTCGGCCATCGCGTCATGGCAGGCATCGCCCGCTCGCTCGATCTCGCGCCCGACTACTTCGCGCGCCGCTACACCGCCGACCCGCTCATCCTCTTTCGCATCTTCGACTACCCGAGCCGGCCGATCCCGGCGGGGCTCGACGTTCGCGACGGCGTCGGCGAGCACACCGACTACGGCCTGCTCACGCTGCTGCGCCAGGACGCGGTCGGCGGGTTGCAGGTGCACACGCGGGAGGGCTGGATCGAGGCGCCGCCCGTGCCGCAATCGTTCGTCTGCAACATCGGCGACATGCTCGACCGCATGACCGGGGGGATGTACCGGAGCACGCCGCATCGCGTGCGCCTCAACACCAGCGGCCGCGACCGGCTCTCGTTCCCGCTCTTCTTCGACCCCGACTTCGAGGCCCGCATCGAGCCGATCACGAGCGCCGCCATCGACGACCACGCGACGCGCTGGGACGGCGCGAGCGTGCATGCGTTCGAAGGCACCTACGGCGACTACCTCCTCGGCAAGGTCGGCAAGGTGTTCCCGGAGCTGCGGCGCGAGCTGCAGATCGCTTCCCGTCGCTAGGACGTGCAACATGTCCCACCTTGCCCGCATTCGTGCGGCCGCCTCTTTCTAGAGACCGCGGGCGCGCTTATCGTCGACGCATGAGCCCCTTTTCCGAATCCGCCTTCCACGACCGCGACGAAGGCCCGAGCTTCCTGTCGCGCGTCGTCCTCAGTGTGGTCCTCCTGACGGCGGGCATCGGCCTGGCCGTGTTCGTCGCCGCCGTGTAATCCGTTTCGCGACGCCGACCGGCGTCAGGTCGAGCGCAACGTGCCCGTGCCGGGGTCGAGACTCTCGTCCTCCTTCGGCAGCACGATCCAGAGCAGCACGTAGGCGATCAGCCCGGTGCCGCCGCAGCCGACGAGCACGACGAAGATCAGGCGCCACAGCCATGAGGGCAGCCCGGTCGCTGGCGCCAGGCCGCCGCAGACGCCGCCGAGCCAGCGGTCGCTGCGGCTGCGGCGAAGCGCATGCAGGCCGTCCACGAGCCCATCGGCGCCGTGCGGCGAGCTGCCGAGGGCACGCGCTTTCGCGCTCGCGAACTCGGCGTCCGAGAGGGCGCCGCTGCGATGCAGCGCGGCGAGGCGTTCGAGGTCGTCGGTGATGCCCATCGCGGGTCTCCTTGGGAACGGACGACGAGACTCTAGGCGCCGCGAGAGCGCATGCCCAGCGCGTCGCGATGAAGTGCACGGTGGCCGGGATGAAGCGCGTGCCGGGCAGATCGGCCGCGCCGGCGCTTTCCTTCGTGCGGCACAGCGCTCCGACTTCGCACCCGCTGGCCTCGCGTCGCGCGAATCCGTGAACGATGTCGCGCCGCCGGCCCGTCGTGTCGCGCGACGCGCTCTTGTCCGACACGCGCCGGCGGCACGCGCGGACGCATCGCGCTGCCGCTTCTCGGTAGCGTTGTCCCGTTGCCACTCCCACCCGATGTCGATGCTTCGCTACTACATGACTCCGGAGACGCGGCAGGCCGTGATCGCCGAATCGAACCGCCTGATCGCGACGCGCGCGGCGATGAGCGCGAGCCGCTCGCGCGGAGAGTCGCACGACCTCGACGCCGTTTTCGACGATCGCTCGCGGGCGGCCGAAGCCGGCACCGACACCGAGCCGTCCAGCGTCGAGAGCGCTTTCGCGAGACTCGTCGCCGATCTCCAGTCGGCGGCCGCGGCGTCGCGCGACCGTTGAGTCGCGCACGAGGCGGGCTGGTTTCGCCCGAGCGACCTCGCGGCCGCGCCGGCGCTGTCACGACGGCAGCGTCATGATCGCCGCGCCGACGACGGCCAGCGCCACGGTCCACAGCCAGCGCTCGATCGCGTCCGGCAGCGTGCGACGATGGGCGCGAACGCCGCGGCACACGCCGGTCGCGAGCACGCCGGTGACGAGCAGCATCGCGGCCGTGTGAACGGCCATCGCGGCCACTGCCGCGGCGAGCGGCGACGAGCCCGGGACCGCGAGCGCGCTCGCCGCTGCGCTGCCGGCGCACAGCGGCACGAGCATCGGCACGAACATCAGCCCCGCGCCCTGCGCCGACGCCATCAGGAACGAGCACAGCGCGAGCCCGGCACTGCGCGCTCGCGTGGCGAGGCCGATCGGCGGCGAGCTGCCGCGCACGGCGAGCCACGACGCTGCAGCGACGAAGAGCACGCCGGCCAGGTCGCGCATCAGCGCGCGGTCGACCGACAGCCCGTGCGAGATCGCCCAGGCCAGCACGCTCATCGACGCGACCTGCCCGAAGGCGATGGGGCGCAGCGCGCGGCGCGCCTGCGCCGCGTCGCGCGCATGGACGCCGCACGCCGCCGCGAGCATCCAGCCGTTGGCCGGGCTCAGTCCATGAAGGGCGCCGAGACCGGCGATCGCCAGCCACGGCCACAGCGCTGCCATGGCACGCTCGCTCGGTCCGGGCGACCCGGTCTCAGGCGCTCTTCGCGCAGCACGACGCCGCCACCGCCACCGCCACCGCCGCCTGCGCCGGCTCGGGCGCGTAGCGGTCGTGATGGCGCACCCAGTCCATCTTGTAGAAGCCGTCGTGCTCGTCGCGGCCCTTGGGAACGAGGTCGAGCAGGCTGTAGGTGCCCATCATGACTTCGACGCCGCGGCCGAAGGTCGAGTAGGTGTGGAAGACCTCGCCCGCGTCGTCCTTGTAGAACACGCTGATGCCCGGCGCTTCCGTGTTCGGGAACGCGGTCATGCGGTAGTTGTAGAGGACGGCGCCGTCGACGCGATCCTCGGGATCGAAGCTGACGTGGAAATCCTTGTTGAAGTCGCTCGCCGACGACGAGACCCAGCGGAAGCGCCAGCCCATGCGCTCCTTGAAGCGCTCGATCTCGGCCAGCGGCGCGCGCGAGACGGCGACGAACGAGACGTCGCGGTGCGCCAGGTGCACGGTCATGCCGTCGGTGTGGTCGGCCATGAACGAGCAGCTCGGGCAACCCTGTTCCCAGCCCGGACCGAGCATGAAGTGCTGCACCAGCAGTTGGCGCCGGCCTTCGAACAGCTCGGCGAGCGAGCGCCGGCCCGCGGGCGTGTCGAAGACGTACTCCTTGGCGACGCGCTCCCACGGCAGCGCGCGCCGCGCGCGGGCGATCTCGTCGCGCAGGTGAACGAGCTCCTTCTCGCGCGCGAGCAGCGCCTTGCGCTCGGCGAGCCATCGGTCGGCGGACACGACAGGGTGGTCGCCGGCGACGGGCGTGGTGGTGGTGGTCCTGGTGGGTTCTGCGGTGGCGGTGTTCATGATGAAGCTGCTCCTGAATTGACGATCGAATCGATCGATCACGAATGGAAGGATCTGGGACGGCGCACGGCGCGGACCTTGCCGCTCTCGCCGCCGCCGGCATAGAAGAGGTCGGCGCCGTCGGACTCGAGCCCGCTCACGCCCGTGCCCGCGGGCATCTCGAGGCGTTCGAGGACGGCGCCGCTCTCGGGATCGATGCGACGGATCTCGCTCTCGTCGCCTTCCCACGTGCCGTGCCACAGCTCGCCGTCGACCCACGTCACGCCGGTCACGAAGCTGTTCGATTCGATCGTGCGCAGCACCGCGCCCGTCGCCGGGTCGATGCGGTGGATCTTGCGATCGCGGTACTGCCCGACCCACAGGCTTCCCTCGGCCCAGGCGAGGCCCGAGTCGCCGCCGCCGCCCGGCGCGGGAATCGAGGCGACGACGTCGCCGCTGGCGGGATCGATCTTGTCGATCCGGGCCTCGGCGATCTGCCAGAGGTGCTTGCCGTCGAACGCGGTGCCGGCGTCGCCGGCGCGCGGCAGCGTCCGGGCCACTTGGCCGCTCTCGGGATCGAACGCGATCAGCTGCGCGCCGCCGGCGATCCACACGCGGTGGCCGTCGTGGCTGACGCCGGCCACCTTGTCGGCGCCGGGGAAGGGGCCGTACTCGCGAACGATCTCGGCGGGTCGCGCCGCCGCGCTTGCCTTGGGCCGGGCGGTCTTGCTGGTCTTCTCTGCGAGGGTCATCTTCTTGCTCCGTTCGGCACATCGATGCGGTGCCGGCAGAGCAAATCTACGCGTCCGGCAGCGCAGCAGGGAGTAACAAGATCGTCGTGAATCCCGCCAGCGGCGGCGCCAGCCAGCGCTGCGCGCGTGCCCGCGCGATCGAGCGCACGCGGCCCTCGGCCTCGAGCTCGACGAGCGCGCGCTGCACGGTGCGCTGGCTGTCGCCGAGGGCGAGCGCGAGCGCGGACGTCGACCAGGCGACGCCGTCGGCGAGCAGTGCGAGCAGTTGCGCCCGGTCGCCGTCGATCGGCGGAACGAGGACGACGACCTCGCGCCCGTCGCCCGGCACGAGCACGAAGCCGCGCGCGTCGGCGTCGATCCGCGCGAGCGGCGCGACGAGTTTCCTCAAGCGGCCGATCTCGACGCGCAGCCGGGCGCGATGCGTCTCGTCGGGCCGGCGCATGCGGAAGGCGCGTTCGATCAGCACGTCGCGATCGACGCCGCCGGGCCACGCTTCGGCGAGCGCGCGCGCGAGCGTGAAAAGCAGCGGCCGGCGCGCGAGCGCGATCCCCGTGTCGCCTGCGCGAACGCCGCGCCGACAGGCGTCGACGACGAGCGTGCCCGAGCCGAGCAGCGCTTCGACCTGATCGAGGCGAAGCGCGGTCTCGCGGCCGGCAGCGATGCTTCGCGCCGCCGGGCGATCGAGCGCGGCGCGCGCCGCGCCGACTTCGGCGAGCAGCGCCGGCACTTGCGTGATCTCGGCGGCCGCATGGGCGCGCGCGAGCGCGGCGCTCGCCTCGGCGGTGCGCAGCGAGCGCAGCGCGACCTCGGCGCCGGCGAGCTCTGCGACCGCGCGCAGCGACGGCGGCAGGCCGCGCGGATCGAGGCCGGTCAGCGCCGCGCCGGCCTCGTCGATGCGGCCGAGCAGCAGCGATCGGCGCACCGCGATCAGCTGCGCATGCACCGCGTTGGCGCGATCGTGACGCGCCGCGAGCATCGCCGATGCGGCGGCCAGCGTGCGCGGCGAGCCGCCGAGATCGCGCATCGCGAGCGCGACCTCGGCCTCGGCGACGATGCAGCGCGCCCGCGCCAGCTCTTCGTGCGCGCCGAAGCCGCGCGCGGCGCGCTTGATGAGCTCGCGGGCGCGCGGATGCTCGCCGAGCTGCGCCATCGCGATGCCGCGCAGCGCCAGCGCCGGCGGGTCTTCGCGCAGGCTGACGCGCTTGAGCGCGCCGAGCGCGTCGCCGGCGGCGAGCGCGCGCGCGGCGGCGGCGATCAGCGAGTCCATCGCGCGCGGCCGGCGCCGGCCGGCATCAGTCGATGACCCGGCCGGCCTGCAGCAGCAGCGCCGGCGGGATCGTCAGGCGAAGCAGGGCGGCGGTCCTGCGGTTGATCACCATCTCGACGCGCGTCGGCTGCTCGATCGGCAGCTCGCCCGGATTCGCGCCCTTGAAGATCTTGTCGACGAAGACGGCCGCCTGCCGGATCGCCGGCGCGGGGTCGACGCCGTAGCTCATCAGGCCGCCCGCATCGACGTAGGCCGCGAACGGAAACACCGAGGGAAGGCGGTGGCTGAGCGCCAGCGCCGCGATCCTCTGGCGCTGCGCGTAGAGATAGGCGTCGGCGGTGACGATGAGCGCCTCCGCGCGACGCGCGGCCATGGTCCGAAACGCCTGCTCGACGTCTTCCGGCGTGCTCGCGTTGGAGAAGTTGACGCGCAGTCCCAGCCTGCCGGCGCTCGACTCGATCGCCGGCTTCTGCGACACGTAGTAGGGATTGGAGAGGTTGGAGAGGACCTCGACCTCGCGCAGCGCCGGCAGCAGCTGCGTCAGCAGCTGGAATCGCTTCGGGCTCAGGTCGATCGAGAAGTTGGACAGGCCCGTGATGTTGCGGCCGGGACGATTGACGCTCTCGGCGAACCCGGCGACGACGGGATCGGCCACGCTCTCGAAGACGATCGGGATGGTGCCGGTCGCCGCCTGCGCGGCCTTGACGGCGTTCGTCGTCGACGCGAGGATGAGGTCGACGCGCAGCTTCACCAGCTCGGCCGCCAGCGCCGGCAGGCGGTCGTTGCGTCCCTCCGCGAAGCGCTCGACCAGCGTGTAGCCCCGGCCTTCGGCGTACCCCAGCTCGCGCATGGCTTGGCGGAACAGCGCGAGCGTCGCCTGCACGTCTTCGCCGGCGTAGGGGCTGAGGACGCCGATGACCTTGGGCGCGGGCTGCGCACGCGCCCGCGCCACGAGCAGCGCGAGCGGGACGCCCAACAACAGGTCGCGACGGTCGAGCACCGATCACCTTCCGCTGGAGGCCGCTGTCGCCGGTCGAGCGCGGCGGAGCGCCGGGCTAAGCGGGGCGACGGGCGGCTGGCGTACCGGCGCTGCGCTTGGCGACTTCGGCATTGCGCTGCGCGCGCTCGTCCTTCTTCTGCGCCTTGGCGCGCTTCTGCTTGATCCGGCGGATGCCGCGGTCCCTGTCTGCGCTCATGTCCTTGCTCCCGCAACGCTTCGCCAGCCGGAGGTTGTACCACCCGCACCGCGCCGGTGTAGTCTCGCGCCCCCATGCACGATCACTACGACCACAACCAGACGCTCGTCCCCGAGTCGTTCCTGGCGATCCACTCGCGCCATGGCAGGGCGCTGCGGCCACGGGCCGAGATCGAGGCGCGCCACGAGCTGTGCGAGGACGTAGCCCTGCACGCCGCCGCGTTCCTCGCCGCACGCCACCAGGAAGGCGACGACGCGGGCGAGGCCTTGCGGCGCTGCCACGACGGTCTGCGTGCCGACCCCGAGGCGTTCGCTGCAACGGAAGCGGCCTGGGTCGTGCGGCGCGTGGCCGAGCTGCAGGACTGGGCGCAACCCGCCTGGCTCGCCGAGACGGACAGCGACGCCGATCGATCGGGTCGCCGGTGAGGGCGCGGCAGCGCCTGCGCTCGCTGCTCGAGGAAGGCCTGATCGACTCGGTCGTGCGCCAGCTCATGAGCGGAAAGGAGGCGACGGTCTACGTCGTCCGCTGCGGCGAGGAGTCGCGTTGCGCCAAGGTCTACAAGGAAGCGACGCAGCGCAGCTTTCGCCAGGCGGTCGACTACACGGAGAACCGCAAGGTCAAGAACACCCGGCAGGCGCGCGCCATGGCCAAGGGCACGCGCTTCGGCCGGCAGGCGCAGGAAGCGGCCTGGCAGAGCGCCGAGGTCGACGCGCTCCATCGCCTCGCCGCCGCGGGGGTGCGCGTGCCGAAGCCGTTCAACTTCCACGACGGCGTGCTGCTCATGGAGCTGGTGGTCGACGCGGCAGGCGCCGCCGCGCCGCGCCTCAACGACGTCGACTTCTCGGCCGAGGAGGCGCGAGCGCATCACGCCACCCTGATCGGCGAGGTGGTCCGCATGCTGTGCGCCGGCGTCGTCCATGGCGACCTCTCGGAATTCAACATCCTGCTCGCCGCCGACGGACCGGTGATCATCGACCTGCCGCAGGCCGTCGATGCGGCCGGCAACAACCACGCGCAGCGCATGCTGCTGCGCGACGTCGGCAACCTGCGCGATTTCTTCGGCCGCTTCGCTCCGGAACTGCTCGCAACCCAGTTCGGTGCCGAGATCTGGGCGCTCTATGCGCGCGGCGTGCTGCAGCCGGCCATCCATCTCACCGGGCGGTTCGAAGAGCGCCAGGGACCGGTCGACGTGGCCGGCGTGCTGCGCGTCGTTGGCGATGCGCGCGTCGAAGAGGAGGCCCGCCTGCTGCGAATTCGAACTGCGGGTTGAGCTTCGCCGGAACGAGTCAACGGATTTGCAGAGCCCCCTGTCATCGTCGCCGGGCTATCCTGACCGCGGTGAACACCTTCCAGAAGGATGTCGACGAGTACGAGGCCTGGCTGCGCGCGCACTGCCGGGTCGTCAAGGCCGATCTGAAGGAGAAGCATCGACGGATGCGCAAGAACGTCTTTGCTTTCCTGCGAGCGACGTACTTCCGTTGGGCGCGAACGATCGAGTCGGTCTGCCCCGAGCTCTCGGCGGCACCGGTCGTCGCGTGCGTCGGCGACATCCATGTCGAGAACTTCGGCACCTGGCGCGATGCCGACGGCCGGCTCGTGTGGGGCGTCAACGACTACGACGAAGCGGCTTTCATGCCCTACGCGTTCGACCTGGTCCGGCTCGCGACGAGCGCCTGCCTGAGCCCGCCGGCCAAGGCCGATGCCGCCAAGGTCGTCGCTGCGGTCCTCGACGGCTATCGCGCGGGTCTCGCCGACCCGCGCGCCGTGCTGCTCGACCAGCATGCCGGCTGGCTGCGATCGTTCGCCGAACCGACCGAGAGGACCAGCATCGACTTCTGGAGCGACGTCGACGAATGTCCCGACGCCGATCCGCCCCGGGCCGTGCGCGCCGCGCTCGCGCGCAGCCTTCCCCACGACGCCACGAGGGTCCGGTTCGCGTCGCAGACGAAGGGCGGCGGCAGCCTCGGCCGACCGCGCTTCCTGGCGATCGCCGAATGGAACGGCGGGCGGGTAGTGCGCGAGGCGAAGGCGTACGTCCCGTCCGCGTGGATCTGGGCCCATCGCAAGAAGGAGCCGCGCGACCCCTGGTTCATCGACCTGTCGCGGGGATCGTTCAGGTCGCCCGATCCGTTTTCGTGCGCGCGGGCCGGCTTCGTCATCCGCCGGGTCGCGCCCGATGCGCGAAAGATCGAACTCGCCGATGTCGCCGGGCGAGCTCGATCGAGTCGATTTCTCGCCGCGATGGGGGCCGACCTGGCGGCCGTGCACACCGCCGACCCGCGATCGCCGAGGATCCTCGACGACCTCCGGGCGAGAACCGGGCCTTGGTTGTTGCGAGCCGTGAACGCGGCCCTGCAGCACACGGAGCGGGACTACGCCGCGTCGTCCGGTCGGCAACGGCAGCCCGGCGACGCCGCGTCGCAACGGCGCGCTCGCCCTCACTCGAGATGAGCGACCAAAGCCACATTGACATCGCCGGCGGTGCAAGCATGATCATCGGCCTTCCCTGGGAGAGCCGCCATGCCACGAACGCTTCGAGCCGGTGATGTCGGCGCCGATGTCCGCGCCCTGCAGGATGTCCTCAATTTCCATATCCGCCGGCTCGCCCCGTTGGCGGTCGACGGCATCTTCGGGCCGAAGACGAAAGCGCGCGTCATCGATTTCCAGCGCTCGAACGGCCTCGGCGACGACGGTGTCGCCGGCCCGATCACCAACGGCAAGCGGTTCGAGTCGGAGAAGCAGCAGCGCTCGCTCTCGATCCTTCCCGCCGCCGCGCCGGCGAGCTTCGGGGTCCGCCCGCCAACGCTCATTCCGCCGCTCACGCTGCCCGGCACCGGCCCTTCCGGGGTGAAGCTCGGCCTCTTCGCCAAGGGCGACTTCAAGGGCACCGTCGACTACACCAGCGAACGCGCGACGTCGACGCCGCTGTTCCAGATGCAGGGTGCGTTCACGCTCGGCTTCGACGGCCGCTTCTGACCCGTTGGCATGACCCGCCTCGGCGTCTCGCTCGCCCTCCTCCTGGCCGCGGCCGGCGCCAGCGCCCAGGAGCTGCCGCAGAAGACGATCACGCTCGTCGTCGGCTTCGTCGCCGGCGGCGGCGCCGACACGGCGGCGCGGATCATCGCCAAGAAGGTGTCGGAGAACCTGAAGCAGAGCGTCGTCATCGACAACCGGGCCGGCGCCGGCGGCAATCTCGCCCACCAGTACGTGGCGACGGCCACGCCCGACGGCGCGACGATCCTGCTCGGCTCGGTCGGCCCGCTGGCGGTCGCGCCGCACATGATGAAGGTCGGCTACGACCCGCTGAAAGACCTCGCGCCGCTGACCATGGGCGTCACCTTCCCCAACGTCCTCGTCGTCCATTCCGGCCTCGGCGTCAAGTCGCTGGCCGAGTACATCGCCCTCGCCAAGTCGAAGCCGGGCGGCCTCGACTACGCGTCGACCGGCTCGGGCTCGGCGTCGCATCTCGCCGGCGAGCTCTTCAACGCGCGCGCCGGCGTCGAGATCGTCCACATCCCCTACAAGGGCGGCGCGCAGGCGATGCAGGACGTCCTCAGCGGCCGGGTCGCGGCCTACTTCTCGGTGCCCTCGACCGCCGAGCCGCACATCGAGGCGGGCAAGCTGATCCCGCTGGCGACGACCGGCCTCACGCGCCCGGCGTTCATGGCCAACGTGCCGACCGTCGCCGAGTCGGGCTTCCCCGGCTTCAGCGCCACCAACTGGTATGCCTTCGTCGCGCCGGGCAAGACGCCGCCGGCGGTCCTCGAGCGTTGGAACCGCGAGCTCGTCAAGGCGATGAACGACCCCGAGGTGAAGGACGAGCTGCTCAAGCGTGGCCTGATTCCTTCGCCGACCACGCGCGACGAGCTCGCCAGGTTCATCGCCAGCGAGTCGGTCACCTGGGAGAAGGTCGTTCGCGAGCGCAAGATCAGCGCGAACTGATCGGCGAGCGCAGCGGCGGCGCGCGGAGCCGGCGCCTAGTCGACCGTCGCGCCCGACTCGCGCACGATCACGCGCCATTTCTCGTATTCGCGCTGCGTGAAGTCGCCGAACTGCGCGGCGCTGCCGCCGACCGGATCGGCGCCCTCGCGGATCAGCTGCGCCTCGAGCGAGGGCAGGGCGTCGTTGACGGCCTTGTTGATGACCGCGATCGCCGCGGCCGGCGTCCCCTTGGGCGCGAAGAAGCCGAACCACGAGCCTGCCGAAAAGCCCGGGAAGCCCTTCTCGGCGACGGTCGGCACGTCGGGCAGCGAGCGCGAGCGCTGCTCGCTGCTGACCGCGATCGCGCGCAGCCTGCCGGCCTTGATGAAGCCGATCACCGACGGGATGGTCGCGAACATGAACTGGGTGCGGCCGGCGAGCAGGTCGTTCAGGGCATCGGCGCCCTTGTACGGGATGTGCTGCGTGTCGGCGCCGATCCGCTTGCTGAGCATGAAGCTCGACAGGTGCGACGACGTTCCGACTCCCGTCGATCCGTAGCTGAGCCGGTTCGGGTTCGCCTTGGCGTGGGCGATGAACTCCTCGAGCGTCTTCGCGGGCAGGTCGGGGTGGACGACGAGCACGTTGGGGACGTCGGCGATCTGCACCACCGGGACGAGGTCAACGAGCGGGTCGTAGGGGAGGCTCTTGAACAGCGTCTTGTTGACCGCCATCGGCCCGACCGAATTGACGATCAGCGTGTAGCCGTCGGGCGGCGAGCGAACGGCGGCCTCGGTGCCGAGGTTGCCGCCCGCACCGGGCTTGTTGTCGATGACGAACGACTGCTTGAGCGACTCCGAGAGCTTCTGCGACACGGCACGCGCCAGGATGTCGGTCGTGCCGCCGGCCGTGAAGGCGACGATCACGCGCACCGGCTTCGACGGGTAGCTCGTGGCCTGGGCCCGCGCTCGACCGGCGCAGAGCGAACCCGACGCGAGCACGACGAGGAGGCGTCTTCGTTGCATGGCGTCTCCCAGGCAGAGGACTTGCGCTCAGTCGCGAAAGCCCGGATCGAGCCGGTCGAGCTTGCGCAGCAGCGCCGCCCATTCCATCAATCCGTACGGCCGTCGCGTCCCGGGCTGGTAGTTGTTCCAGGTCGCTTCCAGGACGTCGGCGGGGACGCCGCGCAGCGGCGTGTTGCACGCCATCGCGCCGATCTGCGCGCGGCACGCCAGCTCGAGCCGGTGCATCCAGTTGAACGCCTCGCCGACCGTGCGGCCGACGACGAGGACGCCGTGGTTGCGCAGGATGACGGCCTCGCGCTCACCGAGGTCGGCGAGCAGCGACGCCTGCTCCTTCTCGTCGAGGACGACGCCCTGGTAGTCGTGATAGCCGATCTTCAGGAAGCGCATCGCCGTCTGCGTCAGCGGCAGCAGCCCGCATTCGAGCGCCGACACCGCCATCGACGCCCAGCTGTGGGTATGGATGACGCAGGCGACGTCCGGCCGCGCCGCGTGGACGGCGCTGTGGATGACGTAGCCGGCCTTGTTGATGCCGTAGCCGAGGTCGCCGAAGTCGGGCTTCGACAGGATGGCGCCGCTGCGGTCGACCTTGATCAGGCTCGACGCGGTGATCTCCTCGTACATCATCCCGTAGGCGTTGATCAGGAAGGCGCCCGGCTCGCCCGGCACGTGCGACGAGATGTGGTTGGCCATCATGTCGGACATGCCGTAGAGGTCGACCAGCCGGTAGCACGCCGCGAGGTCGACGCGGGCGCTCCATTCGGCTGCCGAGCAGCGATCCTTCAGCGAGAGAATCGACAGCTTGCCGGATGTCGTCATGGGCCTCGTCTCCTTGCGCGAGGCGTCAATCTTCGCTCAGCCGGACGTGGCTCGGAAGCCGCTTTTCGATCGCCCATTTCAGCAGCGCCGCGCTGCGAAAGACCCCGTGCGCGAACTTGCCGTACGGCAGCGTGAGGAAGAGCGCCATGACCACGCCGAGGTGGATCGCCAGCCAGAGCGGCATCGCGCCGCTGTCGCGCCAGGCGAGCAGCGCCAGGCCGGTCGCGCTGGCGAAGAAGAGGAGCGCGATGAAGCCGCGGTCCATCGCGTCCTGCGACGCTTCGCGGTGCGCCGGGTCGCGGCGAAGGTGGAGCCAGAGCAGCCCCGCCGGCCCGGCGAGCAGGCCGATGCCGCCGAGCGTGCCGAGCAGCACCGGCGCGCTCAGCAGCGGATACGGGGCGCGCTCGTCGAGCAGGTAGTGGTACAGCGTCGCGACGCACGTCGCGGCGAAGCAGAGCATGAAGCCGTAGAAGGTCAGGTGATGGAAGCGCCGCCGGCGCAGCGTGAACGCATCGTCCTCGTCGTTGCAGCCTTGCCCGTGGCCGCCGCCGAGGTAGCGCAGGTCGAGCGCGCTCGCCGCCGCCTCGCGCGCCGCGGGCGCGCTCGCCCGACCGGGCGCGAGGTCGCGCCAGAAGCGCGTCACGCCGAGGCCGAGCGCGACGCACGCGAACCCGAACGCGATGCCGAACGTCGCCGCGAGCAGGCCATGCGGGAAGACCGCGTAGAAGTCGCCGCCGAGCGGCCGGCCGACGAGCTGGCCGGTGCTCGACGCGGCGAGGGCGAGGAACCCGGCCAGGCACGCCGCCAGCGCTAAGGCGATCGTCATGCCATTGCGCTGGTAGAGCGCGCCGAATGCGCGCGGCCAGGCGTAGTCGGCGTAGGTCTTGCCGCGCACCCGCGCCATCGCGCGCGGCAGGCTGACCGCGAACTCGTGCGGCGGCGCGTACTGGCAGGCGTGCAGGCAGGCGCCGCAGTTGTGGCAGAGGTTGGCGAGGTAGTGGATGTCGGCGTGGCCGAATTCGAGCCGCCGCGTCATCGCCGGAAAGACCGCGCAGAAGCCCTCGCAATAGCGACACGCGTTGCAGATCTGCAGCTGCCGCGCCGCTTCGCCCTCGTCGGCCCCGAGGCTTGCCTCCCGGATCAGCGCTTCAAGCCGTTGCACGAAGCTCTCCCTCGAGCGCGACCGCGGCTGCGCCGCTGCCGGCGATGCGCCCGAACGCGGTGCCGATCGCCATGCCGACGCCGGCCGTGTAGCCCTGGCCGAG
>Ga0207703_10000412_pt1 | contig 45572 bp, 47 predicted proteins | sample KBSSwiS12_FD_184304 | JGI IMG/M metagenome (GOLD analysis project Ga0207703, IMG submission 184304) | Switchgrass rhizosphere microbial communities from Kellogg Biological Station, Michigan, USA - KBS Switchgrass S1-2 (SPAdes) (version 2) | ecosystem: Host-associated > Plants > Roots >... | reverse complement strand
CGCCAGCGCCGCTTCCTCGAAGCTGCGCATCGAGCGATCGCACTTGCAGTCGCTCTCCGGCGTCACGTAATTCGCGATTACGCCGCCGAGGGCGATCCCGCGACGCTCCAGCTCTGCGATCAGGCGCTTCGTCTCGGCGACTACGATCCGTTCGGGCCGCGTCACGACCATCACCTTCGCGTCGCGACGCAGCGCTTCGTCCACTGACTTGAGCGACTTCGATGCGCTGACCAGCTCCTCGCCGAGGGAACCGGGCGGGATCAGGTCGCGGTAGTGGAGGAGGATGCGCATGAACTCGCGGACCCACTCGCCGGCCGTGCGCGGCAGGTCGAGGAGGCGAAGAAAGTGGCCGGTCGGCGCGGTGTCGACGACGATCCCGGCGATCGATTGATCGGCGATCAGATCCGCGAGGCGCGTGATGGCGAAGAGCTCGTCCGCTCCCGGCGGCGCGACCTCGATCAACTTCTGCACGGCGTCGGTGTCGTAGGCGACCGACATCCCGCTCGGCGTGATGGCGTCGACGGCGCGCTCGATCTCTTCGCCGAGGGCGTCGCGGAAGCGGCGCCATTTCTCGCGTGTGTCGATGATCTCGACCGTCAGGTTCTGCGGAGGCTGCTCTTCCGCGAATACATCGCGCAATGAATGCGCCGGATCGACGGAGATCACGACGTAGCGCTGCTCCGGATGCGCGTACGCGAGCTGCAGCGCGTACGACGCGGAGCAGGTGGTTTTGCCGACGCCGCCCTTGCCGGCGAAGAAGGTCAGGGCCACGGCACGCACCACCTTTGCACTTCGACGACGTTCGCAAACGCCTTCCGCGCCTCCGCGTCTCGCGTTGCCTGCTCGCGGCAGCGCGCGCAGTCGCAATCAGGCGCCGTTCGATTCAAGACCACGAACGGCTGATCGATCTCCACCTCGGCCACGAGCCGCTTCGTCTGCTCCACGACCCACGGCTCCGACAGCATCACGGCGATGAACGCCGCGCGCGCCGGATCGAGGAGCAATTCGCGGCGCCGCGCGGACTGCGCGGAAAACTCCTCGATGAACGCGTCCATCGCGTCGCGCACCTGCCGGCGCGTGAGCTGGCGGACGAGATTGCGATGCTTCTCCTGCATCGCGTCGAGCGCTTCGCCGATCTGCCGGAAGTGCTCGGACGACGACAGCATGCGCAGCGTGTGTCCGGTCGGGGCGGTGTCGACCACGATCAGCGCGTCCTCGTTCTCCTCCGCCAGCTCGCCGATGCGCATCCACGCCATCAGCTCGTCGGCACCGGGGATCGAGAGCTCGAAGAAACGGCGCAGCTCCTCGCGGTCGAGGTACGTGCCGCGGTCGCCGATCTCCAGAAACGCGTCGAGGTTCGTGGAAAGGAATCGCGACCAGAGCGCCGGCGCGTCGAGCGACTCGACGGTCAACGGAAGATCAAAGTCGCCGAGGTTCGATGCGGGGTCGGTGGTGAAGAGGATCACGCGGCGCGTCTTCGCGAAATGGATCGCGGCCATCGCGGAGATCGTGGTCTTGCCCACTCCGCCTTTGCCGCCGAAGAGGATGACGCGATGCAACGCCAGCGCGCCGAGGGCTTCGCCGAACGATGAACGATGAACGATGAACGATGAACTTTGGTCTCGTTCATCGTTCATCGTTCTGCGTTCATCGTTCTCCATATCCGGTGTAAATCCCGATCCCGCTGTCCTCGTCCTCGCCCGCCGCGGCGCGCGCCTGGCGCGCCATCTCTTCACGCCGCGCGCGGATGTCGCGCAGCGCCTGGAAGACGATCTTCTCTTCGCGCGTGTAGTCCTCTTCGCTGATCTCGCCGAGCTCCAGCATCATCTGCAGCTCGATGAGCCGCTCCTTCCACGGCTGATCGTTCATCAGCTCCTCGTCCACCATCTTCTGAATGGTCGACAGCACCCAGCGGACGCCGGCGATCGGCCCGGTGAAGGGGGCGAAGAGGATGTCGTCGATTAGAAAAGCCATTGAGCTGTTGAGCTGTTGAGCTGTTGAGCTGAACGGCTGAACAGCTCAATCGCTCAACAGCTATCTTTCCGCTCTCTCCAGCTTCAGCCGGATATTCACGAAGTTGTACGGCGGCCACGGTCCCGTGTAGAGGAACGACAGCTTGTTCTCGTATTTCTTCGCGATGTCGGAGATCTGGTCGTCGAACGTCTTCGTCTTTTCGCGGTCGACGAGGAACGCGGCGTTCATGATCATCTTGTCGCCGATCGGCTTGTTGGAGCGCGAGGCGATGGCGGCGTCGCGCAGCGCTTCGTAGATCTCGCTCACGTACGCGTCGGCCTTGGCCTGCAGCGCCGACTCCACCACCCGTCCGAGCTGCATGCGCGAGAAGTAGGTCGAGGTCGTGGTGTTCGACGCGATCTCTTCCTTCAACCGGCGGATCTCTTCGCTCTCGTTCTCGATCTCGCGGACGACCTGGTCCTTGTCCCAGTTCACCTTGAGACCGAACTCGATCTTGCCGTCCATCTTCTGCAGGACGTCGCTGAGCGCGTCGTACGTCCCCTTCAGAAACGCCTTGATGTCGTCCTCGGTACGAAACACGGTTCCGAAGCTCATTGGCAGGACGGTGAAGTCCTTCATCACCAGCTCGTTCACATGCTCGTGCGCCAGCGCGTTCTCGCGCGTCGGATCGAAGACGATCAGCTGGCAGTTCGAAACGACTGCCGCGAATTCGTTGTAGTGGACGGTGTAGACCCGGTCGCCGCGGCCGCCGATCCCGACGGCTCCGAAATCGCGCGGGACCTCTGTGCGGATGATGCAGTAGACGTATCGCCCTTGTTCAGTATCCTGCTGAGCAGACTGCGCATCGTCGACCATGACTTACCCTCGGAAAATCAAATATACCACCCGCGCCATCGAGCACTGGTTCGCCGCCCACCAGCGTTCCCTCCCCTGGCGCGACGGTTACGATCCCTACCATGTTTGGGTATCCGAGGTGATGCTGCAGCAGACGCGGATGGAAGTGGTCCTCGGATATTTCGAACGATTCATCGAAGCGTTCCCAACTATCAAAGCGCTTGCCACATCGAGAGAAAACGACGTCCTCGCCGCCTGGTCGGGACTCGGTTATTACCGCCGCGCGCGGATGCTGCGCGAGGGAGCGATCGCCGTCTTCGCGCGCGGCTCGATGCCCGATGCGGTCGATGAGCTGATGACCATTCCGGGCATCGGCCGCTACACCGCCGGAGCCATCGCGTCGATCGCGTTCCGCGGCCGCGCGCCGATCGTCGACGGCAACGTCAAACGCGTCCTGGCGCGGCTCGACGGCGTCGAAGATGACCCGTGGAGCCGCGCCGAAGAGCTCGTGAACGCGTGCGATGACCCGCGCAACTTCAATCAGGGATTGATGGAGCTCGGCGCGCTGATCTGCACGCCGCGCAATCCATCGTGCGAGATCTGTCCCGTGCGCCGGCATTGCGTCGCGTTCGCCACGAATCGCGTTGACGAGCTCCCGCGGCCGAAGGCGAAGCAAGCAACGCGCGAGCTGCGCATCCCGCTCTATCTCGTCACCGACCGCAAAGGACGCGTGCTGATGCGCCGCGAGCGCGGGCAGCTGATGACGTCGATGCTCCACCTGCCGCACGGCGACTCGTCGCTTTTCGGCGCGCCGCCGCTCGACGTCGCGCACACCAGGCTCGTCGGCACGTTCAGGCACACCGTGACCAATCGCCGCATCACGTTCGCCCTCTTCGAAGCGGACCTTGCCGATTCATTGCGTGACGGCGAGGACTACGAATGGGTCGATGTCACGAAACTGCGAATCGTCGCCCATCCGTCGTACGTGGCGAAGGCCTTGAAATTGAGCGGTCGCTGACCGGCGTTGCGGCCGGACATGAAGAACGCATTGCTCGCACTGACCCTGCTCATCTCCGCCTCGCCGCTGTTCGCCCAGGCCCCCGCCGCAGCCGCCGCGCGGACCTACACGATCACCGACGACGGCAAGAACTACGCGACGTTCGAGTCGGAAGCGACGCTCGAGACGATCAAGGGAACGACCACCAGGGTTTCCGGAACGATCGTCGCCGATCCCGCCAACACGAACACCTCCAGCGCGGCGATCACGGTCGACCTGAGCGCGATCGATACCGGCATCGCCATGCGCAATGAGCACATGCGCGGCGCGAAGTTCCTCGACACCGAGAAGTTCCAGACCGCGACGTTCAAGACGGTCAGCGTCGCCGGCCCGAAGAGCGTTGCCCCGAACCAGCCGGTCGAACTGTCGCTCACGGGCGATTTCACGCTGCACGGCGTGACGAAGCGGATCACCGTCCCGGTGCGCGTGGTGGTCATCCCGGAGAGCGAGCTGACGAAAGGCTCGCGCGGTCCCGGAGACTGGATCCACGGCACGGTGACATTCGCGCTCAAGCTCACCGACTACTCCATCACCGTCCCGGAAAAGCTGGTGCTGAAGCTGGCGAACGACGTGAACGTGAAGGTGGACTTTTTCGCAGTGGCCAGGTAGCGCGTAAAATCGCCGCCATGCGCGGGCGTGTGGCGGCGATCCCCTTCCTCCTCTTCCTTCTCTCCCTTCCGGCGTACCCGCAGTGCAATCTCGCGCCGGTCTACAGCGCGCAGTTCCGCAGCTCGGTGCTCGACATCGCGGTCGACGGCAACGACCTCTGGGCGGCGACTTCGTACGGCGTTTCGCTGTACGACCGCAGCGTCGATCCGCCGAAGCTCATGGCGTCGATCGCCGTGCCGGGCGTCACGCGGGTCGTGCGCGTCGCGGGCGGCACGGTTTACGCGGGGAGCGGCTCGTCGATCGTCTCCATCCGCAAGAGCGGCAGCGGTCTGGAGATCTTCAACACGAGAGACGCCGGCGGCACGGTGAACGATCTTCTGATCACGCCGATCGAGATCTTCGCGGCGACGTCGAACGGCCTGAAGCGGATCGACCTCCTCGGACAACCGACGCAGACGCTCGCTACGTCGAGTCCGAACGTCTCCTCGATCACGCTGTCGAACGCGACGCTCTACGCGGCGGACGGCGACGACACGGTCGAGCGCTTCTCGATCAGCGGCATCGTGCAGAGCATCGGCGCTCTCTCCGGCGGAGTGAAAACCGCGCAGGTGGTGCGCCTCAACAACAACCGCGTTTACGTCTCGGACCGCATCCAGAAGACCGCGATCTACACCGACAGCGGACAGCTGCTCACCACGGTCAACGGCGCGTTCACCTCGATGGCGCCGCTCTCCGGCGACGCCGTCTACCTCAGCACGAACGACCCGCACGTGCACGCGTTCGACTTCACCACCCCCGGAACGCCGGTCGAGGTGTTCGATCAATCGGGAACGCCGGCCGGCGGCACAATCAATCGCATCTCCGCGCTGCAGCGGTCCGGCAATCGCCTGTACGCCGCCGGCGGCGACCTCGGGCTGCTGACGTGGGACATCACGTCATTCGCCGCGCCGTTTCCGGTCCACGGCTACAACGACGCGCCGGCGACCTCGGTCGTCGCCATCGGCAGCTCGATGTACGTCTCGCGACTGACCGGCGGGATCTACGAATACAAGATCGCGGGCAACGGCGCGCTCACCGAAGCGCGTCATTGGGACGCCAGGACGCAGATCGTTCGTGATGGATTGACGAACGGACTGCTGCTCAGCACCACCGGCAACACGGCACTCGTCTGGCCGACGACCACGATCTCTCCCATCGCATTCGCCACGGTCGACTTCGGAGTGCCGATCGATGCCGCGGCGCTGGTCAACTCGACGATCTACGTCCTCAGCAGCAAGGCGTTGTTCGCCGCCGACATCGCGGACGCCACGCCGAAGGCAGCTCTCGTTCCTCTGCAGGGGATGAAGCCGTCGTGGCTCGCGCGCGCCGGAAGTTCGCTGGCGCTGGCCGAAGAGACGGCCGACGGCGAACATACGTCCATCCGCCTCCTCACCGGTACGTCACTCGGGACGCCCGTCGTTGTGGATGGCGTGCCTCCCGCCGGCATCGCCGCAAACGGCAATACCGTCGCGCTCTTCACCTACCTCGGCATCACGCTCGCCGAGATGTCGTCGGGGATGAAGACCGTCATCCCGAATTCGACGAGCGCCGTCGCATTGCCGCAGCGGCTGGCCTTCAGTGGAACGACATTGCTGGAGCTGACCGACACCTCGGTGCTGGCGTGGAACACCACGAATCGCACGCTGATCCGCAGGTTCATCGTGCCCGCGCCGCCGTCGGCGATCCACGGCGGGACCGATGCGTCGCTCGTCGTCGCGGCGATCGCCACGAGCGACGGCGTGGCGTCGATCATGGTCAACTCGGCGATCCCGACGCCGGCGCTCTACGCGGCGCCGAACGGCAACGCGTACTACAAGAAAGTGGCGATCGGCGGAAAGCGGATGCTGCTCTTCGACGGTCGCGCCGCGGACCTGTTCGAGATCACCACCGCGCCGCGCTGGATCGGCGGGATCCGCAGCGGCGGACTGCTCGACGTCGCCGCGTCCGACACCGCGTTCTTCACGCTGAGCAGCAACGGCGTCGTGACGTCGTATTCGTATTCGGGCGATCCGCTTGCGCAGACGACGATCAGCGAGGGCGGCGACACCGCGCCGCTGGCGATCAACACCGTCGCCGGCTCGCCGTGGGTCTCGATCTCGTCCGGATGCCTCTCCACCGGCTGCGTCAAGAAGACGTTCGTGCTCGATCCGAAGTCGCTGGTGGTGACGGCGACGATGACGGGCGGCGTCACCGACGTCGCGCGCTCGGGCAACACCGCGGTCGCGCTCACCGACATGCCGGCCGAAGTGCGCGTGATCGACGTCGGCAACGCGGCGCAGCCGAATATCCTCCGGGCGCGCGGCGTCGAAGGCACGCGCGCGCCGACCTCGATCGCGCTGAACGGCGACACGATCTACGTCCTCGGCGATCAGATCTATTCGTACTCGGCCGCTTCGCTCAGCGGCATCGGTCAGCAGCCTGTCCCCTTCCAGAACGATCCGACCGCCGCGCTTCGCCTCGCCGGCAATTGCGGCGTGATGAGTGGTCACACGTTCGGACCGCTCCTCTACTCGCTGCCGGCGTTCGCGACGCAGAACGCGCCGGCCGTGCCAGCGCCGGCGCAATCAGTGACGGTGCAGAATGGAACGGCGTTCATCGTCACGGATGATTCGCTGGAGATCTGGGCGGCGGCGCCGCTGGCCGCGCCGGCACGCCGGCGGCCGGGGCGATGACTACTGCTTCTGCTCGTCGAATGTAACGGTCGTATTCGCGTCGAGCTTCACGACCATCTTTCCGATCGGCTGCGAGAGCGTGTTGAACGTCGCGACCACGACGACACCCGACGTCTTTCCATCGCATCCGACCGGCATCGGGCGCACGACCTTCAACTCGCCGAACTGGCGGGAGATCGTCTTTCCCTTGTCGTCCACCCATTCGAACGGCGGCGCCTGACGCGCGTTGATGGCCTTCGACAGGACCTGCGCCTCCTGGAACGTCAGCTTGCCGGTCAGCAGGGTGACGACCTGCCTGGTCGCTCCTTCGCTGCGGCTGAGGAACTTGTTCATGCACTCCACGGCGAACAGAGGCGTGGAGACGGCGAGCGTGAGAACGGCAAAAAGGGCTAAGCGGCGAGAGATCATCTCTGTTTCCCCGGGAACCTTAGTGGACCTACGGCCCATTAGAACGCGAATCGTGACATCTGTCATCCCGAAGTCCTGACTTCGGCAACCTGCGCGGCGAAGCCGGCGCAAGTACGATTGGTATCATGCACGGCTCCATGGCTGACTCCGAACCCCGCCGCGCCGATCTGGGCGCGCTGCGCATTCAACGAGAAGACGACGAAACGCACCGCGGCGGCGGCGCCGCGATCGGCCGCATCGTCGTCTGGATCATCGCCCTCGCCGTCGTCGGCGCGCTCGCCTGGGTCGCCTGGCAACGCTGGGTCGTGCCGGGCCGCGCGCCGGTCGTGGAGACGATCGTCGCCAAGCCGACTGTGAACGTCGCCAACCCGCCGCTGCTCACCGCGAGCGGATATCTCGTCGCCAGCCGCACGGCGAAGATCACGCCGAAGATCTCCGGCAAGGTGCTGCAGCTCAACGTCGACACCGGCGTGAACGTGAAGAAGGGCGACGTCATCGCCGTGCTGGAGAGCACGAACCTTCGGGCGCAGCTCGACGAGGCGTCGGCGTCGCTCAACGAAGCGCAGCGCGAGTACGACCGCCAGGCGGCGCTCTGGAAGCAGGGCGTGACCAGCCGCTCGCTCTACGACTCCGCCGAGGCGCGGCTGAAGACGGCGAAGGCCCGTGTCGAACAGATCCGGATCAACATGCAGGACATGGTCGTCCGCGCGCCGTTCGACGGCACCGTGGCGACGAAGAGCACCGAGGTCGGCGAAGTGATCTCGTCGGTGATGATGGGCCAGGTGGCCGGCACGCTGCCGACCGGCGCGATCTGCACGCTCGTCGACCTGAAGACGATCGAAGTCGAGGCCGACGTCAACGAGCAGAGCATCGGACAGCTGCACGAAGGCCAGGCCGCCGAAGTCACGGTCGACGCCTTTCCGGGCCGCAAGTGGAAAGGGCAGCTGCGGCAGATCATCCCCACCGCCGATCGCGCCAAGGCGATCGTGAAGGTGAAGGTGGCGATCATCAATCCGGACGCGCCGCTGCTGCCGGAGATGGCGGCCAACGTCTCGTTCCTGCAGGCGCCGCGCAGCGACGCCGAGCTGACCGAGCCGGCGAAACTGTGGCTCGCGCCGGCGGCCATCGTCGACGGCAAGGTGGCGGTGGTGGACGCCGGCAAGCATGTGCAATGGAAGCGCGTCACCACCGGTGCCGTGCGCGAAGGACGAATCGAAATCACGGGCGGCGTGAAGGAAGGCGAGAGGATCGTCGTGAATGGCGCCGACCAGCTTCAGGAGCATCAGCTCGTTCGAATCAACGATGAACGATGAGCCGCGTGGACGTTCATCGTTCATCGTTCCGTGTTCATCGTTAAGGAGAAACTGAATGGAACCTCTTGTCGAAATCCGCGACGTACACAAGGTCTACCGCCGCGACCAGTTCGATGTGCCGGTGCTCAACGGCATCACGCTCGCCGTGCCGCGCGGCGACTTTCTCGCCCTCATGGGGCCGTCGGGCTCGGGCAAGACGACGCTGCTCAACCTCATCGCCGGCATCGACCGGCCGACGCGCGGCGAGATCGTCGTCGACGGCCGCCAGATCTCGCGCTTCAGCGAGAGCGCGCTGGCCGGCTGGCGCGCGCGGCACATCGGCTTCATTTTCCAGATGTACAACCTCATCCCGGTGCTCAACGCGTTCGAGAACGTCGAGCTGCCGCTGCTGCTGACGAAGCTGAACAAGAAGCAGCGCCGCGAGCACGTCGAGACCGCGCTGCGCATCGTCGATCTCGCCGACCGGATGAATCACTATCCGCGGCAGCTCTCCGGCGGCCAGGAACAGCGCGTGGCCATCGCCCGCGCCATCGTCACCGATCCGACGATCCTCGTGGCCGACGAGCCGACCGGCGACCTCGACGCGAAGAACGCCGAGGAGACGCTGGAGCTGCTGCACCGCCTGAATGAAGAGTTCCAGAAGACCATCGTCATGGTTACGCATGATCCGAAGGCCGCCTCGCGCGCCAAGCACGCGCTGCACCTGGAGAAAGGACAGCTCGCCGAAGGGCACTACGGATACGACGCGGAGAAAGCGGCGGACGCATGAAGTTCTTCAAGCTCGTCCGCCGGAACATCTTCCGCAACCGCCTGCGGGCCTTCATGACGCTGGCGCTGATGGCGGTGATCTTCTTCTTCGTCGCCACGCTGATCTCGATCCTGCAGCTGTTCGATCGATTCGAGGACCAGGGGCAGGGAGCGAACCGCCTCGTCGTGCAGTCGTCGATCTCGCTGGCCAACTCGCTGCCGTATGCCTACGAGCAGAAGCTGCGCGCCATTCCGGACGTCGCGGACGTCTGCAAAATGCAATGGATCGGCGCGTACTACAAGGAGCGGAAGAACTTCTTCGCCAACTTCGCCGTCGATCAGGATCACATGGGAAGCGTCTTCGAGGACTACCGGATCGATCCGGCGGAGATGAAGGCGTTTCAGGACGACCGGCAGGGATGCATCGTCGGTCCCGAGCTCATCAAGCGTTACAACTGGAAGATCGGCGACCGCATCACGCTCAAGCGGACGATCTTTCCGTATGACGCCGAGCTCACGATCCGCGGCGTCTATCACCACCCCGTCAACACCGCGGCGCTCTACTACCACATGGACTACCACGACAAGGCGCTGCCTCCGCAGATGCAGAACCACGTCAATACGTTCTGGCTGAAGATCAAGGATCCGTCGAAGATGGCGGCCGTGAGCCAGGAGATCGACGGCATGTTCCGGAACAGCGCCGATCCGACGGAGACGGTCACGGAGAAGCAGTTCCAGGCCGGCTTCATGGCGATGATGGGGAACATCAAGCTGCTCTTCGGCAGCATCTGCACCTGCGCGGTCTTCATGGTCATCCTGCTGGCCGCGATCACGATGAGCATCTCGGCGCGCGAGCGGGTGACGGAGATCGCCGTGCTGAAGGCGATCGGATTCGAGAGGCCGCTGGTGATGACGCTGATGCTCGCCGAGTTCACGCTGCTCACGCTGCTGGGCGGCGCGATCGGCGTCGGCGTGGCGAAGCTCGCCTACACGATCATCCCGATGGGACAGGTCACGCAGGGATTCCTGGTCGGCTTCACGATCTTCCCGGCGACGATGGCCGTCGCCCTCGGCACATCGATCCTCGTCGGACTGATCGCGGGCGGACTGCCGGCGATCAACGCCACGCGCATGAGCGTCGTCGACGGATTGCGGCGAGTGGTTTAGGAGAACGGCATGCGAGTGAATCCGTTGGAAGTGCTCATCTACGCCGGCGCGGCGGTTCTGATGCTGCTGGCGCTCCTGTCGCTGCGCCACATCCCGTTCTCATACATCCTCGGCAACCTGAAGGCCCGCAAGGTGTCGCTGGCGATGTCGATCCTCGGCATCGGCGTCGTCATCGCGGTCATGGTCTCGATGAAGGCGCTCGATCGCGGAGTGGAGCTGGCGACGCGATCGTCGGCTTCGAAAGAGCTGCTCATCGTCATGCGCGAAGGGGCCGAGGCCGAGATCTCGAGCTGGGTTACGCGCGACGCCGCGCAGGTCATCCGCACGCTGCCGGGCGTGGAGAAGGTCTCGCCCGAGCTGACGATCATCTTCAAACTGCCGCGCGCCGGCGCGCCGAAGGGATCGAACGTCATCGTCCGCGGCGTGACGCCCGCCGCGTTCGAGGTCAGGCCGTACGTGAAGATCGTCGACGGCCGGATGTTCCGTCCATCGACGAACGAGTTGATGATCTCGAAGCGGATCGGCGAGCGATTCAATCTTCACGTCGGCGAGACGTTCACCTTCGGGCCGAACACCTGGATCATCGTCGGCGCCTTCACCGCGAGCGGCAGCGCGTACGACTCCGAGATCTGGGCCGACGAGGCCTACCTCGGCGAGGCGCGCAAGCGAGAGCAGTTCTCCGCCGTCTACGTGAAACCGGTCGACCACGCCGCGATGGAATCGATCAAGTCGACGATCGTCACCGACAATCGCCTCAAGTTGCAGGTGCGGAGCGAGTACCAGTACTACGCGGACCAGATGAACGGCCTGATCGGCATCAAGATCCTCGTCGGCATCGTCGCCTTCTTCATGATCTTCGGCGCGATCCTCGGCACGATGAACACCATGTTCTCGTCCGTCGCACCGCGCCAGCGCGAGCTGGCCACGCTGCGCGCCCTCGGCTTCAGCCGCAGGACGATCATCGGCTCGGTCGTGCTGGAGAGCGCGCTCGTCGCCGTGGCCGGAGCGGTGGTCGGAATCGTGCTGTCGCTGCCGGTCAACGGCCTCTCCAGCGGAACGGTCAACTGGTCGACGTTCTCCGAGCTCGCGTTCAGCTTCCGCGTCGACGCGTTCGTCGCCGGCAGCGGTTTCCTCGTGGCGCTGGTCGCCGGCATTTACGGCGGTGCGATCCCCGCCATTCGCACGGCGCGGATGCCGATCACGACGGCATTACGGGAGATCTGATCACCCCCCGCGCGCGCGTCATCCCGAGCGGAGTCGAGGGACCCGGGTGGGTGGTGGCGCGATATGCGTGCCCACCGCCCACCAAGGTCCCTCGACTCACGCTCGGGATGACGGCGGGCGGGCAAACACCATCAGTGCCGCCGGCGCGACCAGTGGATGTCGATCACCGGTTTCGGAGGCTCGATCGTCTTCACCGCGCCGGCCAGCGGCTGGCTGGTGATCTGCCCGCCGGCGATGACGTAGCCGCGCGGCGGACGGTAACCGAAGGCGAAGAAGACACCCGCCAGCACGATCGCGGTGATGAACGGCAACGCCGCCGCGGCCTCGCGCATCTCGATCTCCTTCATCGTCTCCAGCGAGCGGCCCGGCCTCTTCATCAGGTTCGCCAGCAGCGTCACGCCCGCCAGCGCGCCGGCGGCGTACACGCCGAAGTCGTAGTGGATGCCGTACGACGCGGCCGCGATCGCGGCCAGGCCGGGCAGCAGGCGCAGTGCCCACATCGCGATCCGCTTCAACGGCGACTCGAGATCGTAGTAACCGCTGAGCAGCGTGTTCGTGCTCCATTCACCGGCCATGCAGATCACCACGGCGATCACCGGCGCGGCGTAGAACATCGGGGGGACCGGATCGCCGCCGCCGCGGAAGACGAAGACCGCGCCGCCGAACGCCGCGAGCGTCTGGCCGAACGTCACCGACCAGAGCCGGCTGGCGATCGACTGCCGCGCCGGCCAGAGGTAAACGGCCACGAGCGCGAGCAACAGCAATCCGCCGTTCCAGATGAGCAGCTCGGTCGTGAAGTCGTACGCCTTGACGATGTGCGGAAGGACCGGCCTCAGCGTCAGCCAGGGCGTGGCGTAGATGACCCAGGTATCGGGCATCTTCGGCGCGGCGCGGAGGATGGCGATGTCGCCGAGGGAGACGATCGCGTTGGTGATCGTCGCGCCGAGGATGAGGCAGCAGAAACTGACCAGCGCGATGCGCCACCGCTGCGGGCGAGGACGAAAGCGCCTGTCGAAATCGGCGTACATCCGGTGATGCTATCGAAAACCGAAAGCCGCCGGGCACGTATGCAATGATGAGAACCATGCTGCCGACCACGCCGACTCCGGCGCCGAGGCGCCGCTTTCCGATACTGCTCGTCGTCTGGCTCTTCGGGATCGTGGCGATCTTCGCACTCGATCAGATCGAGGGGCTGCTCGACCGCGCGCACCTGCGCACCGGTCCGCTCGGCTTCTTCTCGTTCCTGGCGTGGTTCGTCGTCATCGGCCTGACGCTGTACGGCCTGGCCATCGGCATCCGCTGGCTCCTGCGGAGACTCTTCTGGACGGTCGGACGAAGGCTGGCCCTCAGCTACTTCATGATCGGGATGATGCCGTTCGTGGTGATGGCCATCCTCCTCTGCTTCATTCTGTACATCGTCGCCGGCGTGGCCAGTCAGGCGAGCTTCAAGGCCGAACGGCAGGCCAGCATCGGCCAGCTCGAGGGACTGAATTTCGAATACGCGCTGCAGGGCCACGTGCCGCGCGACGTCGAGGTCTTCGATTCGGCGAACGAGACAGGCAAGAACATCCCGGAGTGGCTGCGCTCGTCGAGTTACAGCGGTTTCCTCCTGCGCGACGAGCAGCCGGTGATGGCGGTGGCGCGGCAGTATCCGTTGAACGGCACCACGCGGACCGTGTTGATCGCGGAGCCGCTCGATCAGACGTGGGCGAATCAGCTGCACGAACGGAACGGCATGGTCGCCCTCACGAACGTGGCGTCCAACGAAGGCGAGTCGATCAACTTCAATGAATCGGGGATGAAGAAGCGGCACGGCGACGCGACCGACGAGTTCTGGGACAAGGGCGTGTCGCTCGACCGCATCCTCTTCTACGACGTCACCGAGCAGGGCGGGGTCAGCGACTGGAACACCGGCAAGCGGACGAAGAACCGGATCTTCACGGTGCTCTCGACGCCGATGTCGACGATCACGCAGTTCTACCTGGGCGGCGCGACGAACTCGAAGATCATGCGCGCCATCATCAAGGCGTTGTTCGCATTGGCGACGCTGCTGATGATGACCTACCTCTTCGCGTCGCTCTTCGCCGCGGTGCTGATCTTCTCCATCTCCCGCGCCGTGAACCGCATCGAGAAGGGCACCAAGGCGGTGGAGCGCGGCGACTTCTCGTACCGCATCAACATGAAGCCGCACAACCAGCTCGGCGAGATGGCGCAGTCGTTCGACCGGATGACGGAGTCGATCGCCTCGCTGCTCATCACGGTCGCGGAAAAAGAACGCCTGCAGAGCGAGATCGAGATCGCGGCGTCGATCCAGCGCAACCTCCTGCCGAAGGAAGGACCGCAGTTCCGCGGCGTCTCGTTCTCCGCGCACTTCGAGCCGACCGCGTCGATCGGCGGTGATTACTACGACGTCTTCAACCTCGACAAGACGCGCCTGGCGGTGGCCATCGGCGACGTGTCGGGACACGGCCTCTCCACCGGCCTGGTGATGGCGATGGTCAAGGCGGCCATCACCACGCTGGTCGAAGAAGGCGCGGAGGAGACGGCGCTCTTCCATCGCCTGAACGATCTGGTCTATCGCTCGACCGAGCGCCGCGCGTTCATGACGCTGGCGTTCACGATCTTCGATCTCGAAAAGGGAACGATCCGCCACACGAACGCCGGCCACCTCTACCCGTACCTGCTGCGCAAGGGAGAAGCGTTGATCTCGCTCGAGTGTCCGTCGCTCCCGCTCGGCGTGCGGAGCGAGATGATGACGCAGACGGTGGAGATGAACCTCGCCGAGGGAGACGCGATCGTCTATCTGTCCGACGGCATCGTCGAAGCGCAGAACGCGGATGGCGATCCGTTCGGCTTCGACCAGCTCGAAACATTGCTCTCGCAGCAAAGCGAGCGCTCGCCGAGCGTGATCCGCGACGCGATCCTCGCCGCGGTCGCGCGCCACTCCGGGCCGCGTCCGGCGGACGATGACCGGACCGTGATGGTGTTGCGGTTCGACAATCTGAAGACGGCGCCGGTGGTCGGGGAAGTGCCGGAACTGGCCGCCGTGACGACGTAGTTGCCGGTTACCGGTCGCCGGTTACCGCGGGCGACTGGCCACCGGCAACCGGCAACTGTTCGGCGATCTTCTTCGTGTCGATCGCCTTCCGGATGTGCTTCGCGATGCGGTTGATGTAGGTCAACGTCTCGCGGAACGGAGGGACGCCTTTGTACTTCCAGATGTTTCCCTCGCCCGCGTTGTAGGCGGCGACGGCGAGGTCGGCGTTGTTGTCGAACGTCTTGAGCAGCCAGCGGAGGTAGCGCGTGCCGGCGTAGATGTTGGCCTCGGGATCGTACGCGTTCGTGACGCCGAAGCGCTGCGCCGTCGCCGGCATGAGCTGCATCAGTCCGCGCGCGCCCTTGTTCGAGACCTCGCGCGGGTTGAAGTCCGACTCGGCCTTGATCACGGCCGAGACCAGCGCCGCGTCGACGTCGAACTTCTTCGCCGCGTCGACGATGATCCTGTCGAACTTCGACTTGAAAATCGGACCGCTCGTCTCGTCGTAGCGCCACGAGCGGCGGGGGAAGACGCCTTCCTCGACGATCTTCTTCACCTCTTCGACGATCTCCGGCGTGGAGATCTCGTCGTCGATGATCCGGTCGATGCGATTGATCGGCAGCGTCATCGAGCCGCCGCCCTTCATCACCAGCGTCATCGACTCGTCGTCGAGCATCTTGTACGAGTCGATCTTCATGTTCCGGCCGTCGGTGAAGATGGCAATGCTCGCGCTCGCCGGAATGGCGCCGGCAAGGAAGAGCACGGTGGTGAGGACGATTGGACGCATCCGGCCCGATTAACGGCTCCTTTCCGGCGATTATGCCCTCGGGTGAAATGTCTCGTACATCTTCTGCAGTCGAGCCCGCGAGACGTGTGTGTAGATCTGCGTGGTCGAGATGTCGGAGTGTCCGAGCATCATTTGGACGGATCTGAGGTCCGCACCGTTCTCCAGCAGGTGCGTGGCGAATGAATGTCGCAGCACGTGCGGTGAGATGTGCGACGCGATTCCGGCCGTCCGGGCGTACTTCCCGATCTTCATCCAGAAAGATTGCCGGGACATCGGACGTCCGCGGTTCGTGAGAAACAGATGGACGTCACCGCGCTTGTCAAAGTGCGCCCGGCCCCGCTCGACGTACTCGGTGATCGCGTCGCGCGCGGTGTCGCCGAACGGCACGATCCGCTCTTTCGATCCCTTGCCGATGGTGCGCAGAAACCCGGCGTCCATCACCAGGTCATCGACCTTGACGTGAATCAGCTCGCTCACGCGCAGGCCGGTGGCGTAGAGCAGCTCGAGCATGGCGCGGTCGCGCAGCCCCTCGGGCGTATCGCGTTCGGGCGCGCGGAGCAGCGCCTCGACCTCGAACGGCTGCAGCGACTTCGGCAGTGTGGTCCAGAGCTTGGGGTTCTCGAGGTTCTCGGTCGGGTCGTGCTTCAGGTGCCGCTCGGCGACGAGGAAGCGGAACATGCCGCGGATCGCGGCGAGCGCGCGCGCCACGGAACGCGCCGAGATGCCGGCGGAACGGAGCGTCTGGAAGTAGCGGACGATGTTGATCCGCTCCACGCCGTCGAGCTCGAGCTTCTGGTCGGCGAGGTAGTGGCCGAAATGACGGAGGTCGGTGGCGTACGCGGAGAGGGAGTTCTTGGCCAGTCCTTTTTCGACCGCCAGGAAGTCGAGAAAGATCGGCAGATACGTGACGAAATACGCGTCCGTTTCTTTCTTCTCAGGATCGGTTTGCCGCGGCTTGCGCATCGTGAGCGACCAGATCTGCCATGTACGACGAGCGGACGAACGGCCCCGAAAAGACAGCCGCGAATCCGAGCTCCTCGCCGATGACACGGTACTCCTCGAACACCGCCGGATGGATGTACTCGACGACGTCGAGCTTCTCCCGCTTCGGCTGCAGGTACTGGCCGATGGTCAGGATCTCGCAGCCGGCGTCGTGCAGGCGCGTCATCACATCGACGACTTCATCGCGCCGCTCGCCGAGGCCGAGCATGAAGCCTGATTTCGTCACGATCGCCGGATCGATCTTTTTCACATCGGCCAGAAAAGCGACCGAGCGCTCGAATCGCGAGCCGGGACGGACGAAGTCGTACAGCCGCGGCACGGTCTCGACGTTGTGATTGAAGTAGTCGGGCTTCGCGTCGGCGACGATGCGGATCGCCTCGCGATTGCCGCGGAAGTCGGGCGTGAGCACTTCGACCGCGACGGTCGGAAGGGCGCGGCGCAGCTCGCGGATCGTATCGGCGAACTGCTGCGCGCCGCCGTCGGCGAGATCGTCACGGGTGACCGAGGTGACGACGACGTGGCGCAGTCCCATCCGCTTCGCCGTGTCGGCCACCGAGCGCGGCTCGAGCGGCGACGGCGCCGCGTAGGGGCGGCCGGTGGTCACGTTGCAGAAGCCGCAGGAGCGCGTGCAGACGTCGCCGAGGATCATGAAGGTGGCGGTGCCGCGGGAGAAACATTCCGTGCGGTTGGGGCAGGCCAGCGACTCGCAGACCGAATGCAGCGAGCGCTCGCGGAGCAGCGACTTGACCTCGTGCAGCTCGCGGAGATTGATCCGCTTCTCGCGGATCCATTCGGGAAGGCGCTTCATGGTCTGCATTAAAACAAAAGTGCCGCCCGTTTCCGAGCGGCACTGGTGTGAGGGATCGCGTTGCGGTCGAGGCTAATGCCCGAGTCCGAGAGACTTGTCGAGTGACTTCTCGATCAGCTTCTCGGCTTCCATCTCGGGGATTCCCTTCACGATCGCGACTTCGGAGACGATCAGGTACTTGGCCCGGTCGTACATCTTCTTCTCGCGGAACGAGAGGCTCTTCTTCTTCGACACTTCGTTGAGGTTCTTGAGGACCTCGGCGACGTCTTCGAGGCGGCCGGTCTTCATCTTCTCCAGATTCTCCCGGTAACGCCCCTTCCAGTCGGTGTGGCTCTTCGGTCCCTTCTCTTCCAGAAGGCCGATCAGTCCTTTGATTTCCTTCGGCTGGTACAGGCGGCGAAGGCCGACGCGATCCGTGTTCCGGATCGGGACCATCAACCGCGAATTATTCGCCAGCAGGCGAAGGTGATAATAAGACTCGTCCGATCCCATGATGATCGACGCGCCGATCTGCTCGACGATCGTCACACCGTGGTTCGGATAAACGAGCTTGTCCCCGACTTTGAAACCAAGCTTCATTGACGACAAGTGAGGCTCCTTTCGGAAGAGTTGCAGAACTACCCAGAGGGATGGGCATTTTACGTCACCCACCCGATTCCGTCAATCCGACTCATAGTGGAATGTGAGCACAACAGACTCAGAGCAGGGCCAAAATCGTGCGCTACGACACGATTATCGCGCCCCAGGGCATGCGGAACGCGTGCCGGAGGTCACTCCGCGGGGTGATGTCGGTTAATGACTCCGCAGACGCCGCAGGAGCTGATGCAGCTTGTCGAGTCCCGTGCGACGTTCCGGGTCGGATCCGGTGAGCAGATCCTCGATCGCCTGCAGCTCGGCGTAAACGTCCGGTTGCACCGCCGCGGCGGTTGCCACGGCCGGCACGGCGCTGACGTCGATGCTCGTTCCCGACGGAGGCGGGATCGCCCCCTGCGGGCGGAGACTGCTCTCCATCCGCGAGGCCATCGAGCGGATCGACGGCACGTCGCTGTGATCGAGCGCCTTCACGATCGCCTTCGCGCTGTTGACCGCGTCTGCGTACGGGCTGTCGGCGTTGTCGAAGATCTTTGCCTGGATCAGCGTCACCACGACGTTACTGTAGCCGCCATCCTTTGTCGCGCGGACATACACATGCGCCGTGGCCTGCCGTCCGATGTCGGGCAGATCGATGGTGCGGATCTCCCCCGGCTCCAGCATCGCCTTCACCGGCGTGTTGACGGTCCGCGATTGCGACGAGCCCTGCGGGATGTATTCGATCACCACGTTCTCGATCCAAAGGGGACGGTTCTTCGTGACCACCATCCGCCGCAGCGGCAGTCCGACGGTCAGCCGGTAAGCGAACTCGCCGCGGACGTCGACTTTCGTCAGCCGGTCGTCGCTCGACGGATTGATCGAGTACGCCTCCGACACGCGCGACGATTCCATCCGTTCGTAGCTGGCGTACACGTACGTGCCGTCGGAGCGGCGGCCGCGGAGCAGCTCGATGTCTTCATTGACGATGCGCCGCAGCAGGTCGCGCGGCAGATCGTTCTTGCTCGCCTCGGCCACGCGATCGATGACCTTCGCGTCGTCGGCGATGTGCGCGACGGGGACGGGCGCCTGCTGCGCGAGCGCGGTAGTGGCCAGCAGCGCGACGGCAATCAATCTCATTTCTTCACTCCCAGCTCGCCGAGAGCGCTCGTTCCCGGCATGTCGTCGTGGCGGAGCCCGAGGTAGTCGGAGATCGTGGCGCCGAGATCGGCGAACGTGGTTCGCGTGCCGAGCGGCTTCTGCTCCGTGATCGCCGGACCGGCGACGAGCATCGGCACGTACTCGCGCGTGTGATCGGTCGAGACGTCGGTCGGATCGCAACCGTGATCGGCGGTGATGAAGAGGAGATCGTCGGCGCGCATCGTCTGCAGCAAACCGGCGAGCTCCTGATCGAACGTCTCCAGCGCTTTCGCGTAGCCGGGCGCGTCGTTGCGATGGCCGTACTTCGAATCGAAGTCGACGAGGTTCGTGAAGATGAAGTCGGCGTTCGATTCGCGGATCAGATCGATCGTCTTGCGCATGCCGTCGGAGTTCGACTCGGTGCGGATCTCCTCGTCGATGCCGATGCGATCGAAGATGTCGGCGATCTTCCCGAGTCCGACGACGCGCTTGCCGTTCTTAGAGGCCCGCTCGACCACGGTCTCGCCGGTCGGCTTGACCGAGAAGTCCTTCCGATTCGCCGTTCGTTTGAACGCACCTTTTGCCGGTCCGAGGAACGGGCGGGCGATGATGCGTCCGATGTTGTGCTCGCCCCGCATCAGCTCGCGCGCGACCGCGCAGATGCGCCACAGCTCTTCGATCGGGATCACATCCTCGTGCGCCGCGACCTGGAAGACCGAGTCGGCCGAGGTGTAGACGATCGGCGCGCCGGTGCGCATGTGCTCCTCGCCCAATTCGTCGAGGATCACCGTGCCGCTCGCCGGCTTGTTCCCCAGCACCTTCCGCCCGATCCGCTTTTCGTATTCCGCGATGACCTCCGGCGGAAACCCGTGCGGATACGTCCGGAACGGATCCTTGACCACGAGCCCCATCATTTCCCAATGACCGGTGGTCGTATCCTTCCCCGCGCTCACCTCCGCCATGCGCCCGAACGCCGACTGCGGCGTCTCCCGCGTGGCCGGTTCGGGGAGCGTGTGCAGAAGCCCGAGCCTGGCCAGCGTAGGAAGGCTCGGGTTTTCAGCCTGCAGGACGTGGCCGAGGGTGTTGGAGCCCTCGTCGCCGAAATCTTTCGCGTCGGGAAGTTCGCCGACGCCGAGGGAATCGCAAACGATGACGATGCTTCGCATTTAACGATGAACGATGAACGATGAACGATGAACAAGTCAACGCGGTATTTAACGATGAACGATGAACGATGAACGATGAACTCAACGACGGCGACGTTTGATCGTCTTCACCGACGTGACGATGATTGCGATGATCTCGTTGGCCTCTTGCATCAGCGGCTGCAGACGACGCGCGGTTACAAGTTCTGATTCCACGATCAACTCCAGCCAGTAGAGCGTTTCGTCCAACTCCTGAAGCGCCCCTTCGAGTTTGCTGATGATCTCGGCGTCCGAACGCGCGCGGTAGCCCTCACGGCAATGAGCGCCAACAGACGTTCCGGAGCGAACGAACTGGCGCCCAAGAATTCGAGCCAGCTCCGATTTAGGTAGCGCCACGTATGCCCGAATGACGCGCAAGGCAAACAGCCTGGTGCGATCGCGCAGCGTCTGCTTCGGTTCATCGTTCATCGTTCATCGTTCATCGTTAACGCAGGTGCTCATGCACCATCGGCCTCCCCGCCGGCGCTTCCCCGATCTCCACGAACGACAGAAACTTCGCCCGCAGCTCCTCCGCGTCGCGCTCCTTCTTTCCCAACTGAATGCGGGCGATGACATCTCCGGCGCGTACTTCATCTCCGGTGTTGCGGTCGAACATGACGCCGGCGGCGTAGTCGATCTCGTCGTCCGCTTTCTTGCGGCCGGCGCCGAGGTCGACGGTGAACATGCCGGCCTGGTAGGTATCGATGGCGGAGATGACGCCGCTCCTGGGCGCCTTCACGTCGATCGTCGTGCTCGGCTGCGCGAGGAGCGCGTAGTTGTCGACGACCTCCGGATTGCCGCCCTGTGCTGCGATCCACTTGCGGGCCTGCTCCAGTGCGCGGCCGGAGCGAAGCGCTTCATCGAGCGCCTCGCGTGCGGAGGCTTCGTCGTAGCGGCCCGACATGACGAGGATCCGCTCGCCCTGCGCGCGCGTGACCTCTTCGACGTCCGCCGGGCCGTGACCCTTCAGCACCTCGATCGTCTCGATGATCTCGTTCGCGTTCCCCGCGGCGACGCCGAGCGGGCGATCCATGTCCGTGATCAGCGCCTCGACTTTCGTCCCCGACCCTTCCGCTGCGGCGATGAGCGACTGCGCCAGCGCCTTCGAGTCCTGGTACTTGCGCATGAACGCGCCGCTGCCGGTCTTGACGTCGAGGATCAGCGCCGAAGCGCCCATGGCCAGCTTCTTCGACATGATCGACGCGGTGATGAGCGGCAGCGACTCGACCGTCCCGGTCACGTCGCGCAGCGCGTAGATCTTCTTGTCCGCCGGCGCGATCCCTTCCGTCGACGTCGAGATCACGCAGAACGCGTCGTTGACGCAGCGCTCGAACTCCTCGCGCGACAGCCGCGCGTTGAAGCCGGGAATCGCCTCGAGCTTGTCGAGCGTGCCGCCGGTGTGCCCCAGGCCGCGGCCGGAGAGCATGCCGATCTTCACGCCGCACGCGGCGACCCAGGGCGAGAGGACGAGCGACACCTTGTCGCCGACACCGCCGGTCGAATGCTTGTCGGCGATGAAGTCGTACGAGTCGCGCAGGTGCCACTGCTCGCCCGAGCGGAGCATGGCCTGGGTCAGCGTCGCCATCTCCGTCCCGGTCATGCCGTTGATGGCGATGGCCATCAGCAGCGCCGACATCTGGTAGTCGGGGATCGTCCCGCGCGTGTAGCCGTCGATGAAGAATTCGATCTCGCGCGGCTCGAGTGGCGCGCCGCGCCGCTTGCGATTGAGAAGCTCGTAAACGCTGTAGTCGCTCATCGCGCCATTCTATCGGCGCATGGCACGAATCCGGGCGGGAGCGGCGAGCGACAGCTCCCACGGTCCACGGCCGGCGATGACGAAGCCGTTCGTACCGCCGGCGAGGTCCTGCCAGTCATGATCGGCACCGCAGTCGGCGCGGTGATCGGATTGCCGCCGGCATCGAGCACGATCATCCGCAACTCCGACGAGCCGAGCGTGTGCGGAAGAATCGGGCTCAGGAACTGCCGGTAGAGGATGAGGTAGCGCTGCCCGTTCCAGGCGACCTGCGTCTCGCGCTGTTCCCATTGATTCGTGACAATCGGCCCGCCGGTGGCGACGCTCCCGTCACGCGACACGATCGCGCCGCGCAGCGAGTAACCCGGCTCCTGCCACACCAGCGCGGCGCCGCTGCCGGCCGCCGTGATCGCGGGCGCATTCGCATGCTCGGCGACGCGGAGCGGCACCCCGATCAGATCACCGTCGCGCGAGATGCGCTGGAGGACCAACGCGTTGTTCGGGTCGATCCAGGCAACGAAATAGATCGAGCCATCGAACGCGATGCGCGGCACGCCGTGCCCGAGGACGACGCCGGATGTGATGCGCTGCGGACGCGGATCGGCGAGCGCGAACCGCGCATCGCCGTTCGCGTCGTCCCAGACGATGCCGATGTGATGGCCGTCGAAGACGCCGTTTGTGTGAGTGTCACGGCCGCCGCGGGAACGGAGAGGAGGAGAGCGAGAAGGAGGCGCATCGTGTCGCTCGTGATACGTTCGGCGAGACGTGAGCGTCACGGTAAAAGCCGTCATTCTTCTCAGCGGCGGACTCGATTCCGCCACCGTCCTGGCCATGGCCCGCGCGCAGGGCCGCGTCTGCCACGCGCTGTCGATCGTCTACGGCCAGCGGCACGGGATCGAGATGGCCGCGGCGAAACGGGTCGCGGCGGCGTTCGGCGTGGAGAAGCACGTGGTCGAGAACCTCGATCTGCGCATCTTCGGCGCGAGCGCGCTGACGGCCGACATCGACGTGCCGAAGGATTCCGCCGACGCGCCCGGAATCCCGATCACGTACGTCCCGGCGCGCAACACGATCTTTCTGGCGCTGGCGCTCGGGTTCGCCGAGGCGCGCGGGGCGCAGGAGATCTGGCTGGGAGTGAACGCCGTCGACTACAGCGGCTATCCCGATTGCCGTCCGGAGTTCCTCGACGCGTTTCAAAAGGTCATTCTCGCCGGCACCCGCAGCGGCATCGAACAGGGCGAGCCGCGCATCATCGCGCCGCTGGTCTCGCTGTCGAAGGCCGACATCATCCGCAAGGGCCTCTCCCTCGGCGTCGATTATTCGATGACGCATTCGTGTTATGACCCGAGCCCGGACGGATTCGCCTGCGGCCACTGCGATTCGTGCATCCTGCGCAGACGCGGATTCGAAGAGGCCGGTGTTCCCGATCCCACGCACTATGCGCATCACTGAGATTTTCTACAGCATCCAAGGCGAGTCGTCCCACGCCGGCCGGCCCTGCGTCTTCGTCCGCCTCACCGGCTGCAATCTCCGCTGCCGCTGGTGCGACTCGGAGTACACGTTCACCGGCGGCGAGCGGATGTCGATCGACGAGATCGCGGCGCAGGTGAAGGGCTACGGCTGCAAGCTCGTCGAAGTCACGGGCGGCGAACCGCTGGCGCAGGCGGAATCGTTCGATCTGATTCATCGCCTCTGCGAGGAAGGTTTCGAAGTGCTGATCGAGACCTCAGGCTCGATCGACGTCACGCCGGTCGATCCGCGGGCGAAGCTGATCCTCGACCTCAAATGTCCCGGCTCGGGCGAGGTGGAGAAGAACCGCTGGTCGAATCTCGACATCCTCCGTCCGCACGACGAGATCAAGTTCGTCATCGCCGACCGCGCCGATTACGAATGGGCGCGGAACGTGGTCGCGGAGCGGAAGCTCGATCGCTGGACCGTGCTCTTCTCGCCGGTGTGGGGAGAGATGAACATGAAATCGCTCGCCGAATGGATGCTCGCCGATCACGTGCCGGCGCGTTTTCAGACGCAGTTGCACAAGCACATCTGGGGAGCTGATGTAAAAGGAGTCTAAGAAAAGTGCTGAGTGCTGTGTGCTGAGTGCTGGCACGACGGTATTCAGCACTGAGCACTAAGGACTCAGCACTATGAAGGCCGTTCTCGACCACATCGGCATCGCCGTCCGCTCCCTCGACGCGGCGAAGATCTACGAATCGCTCGGCCTGACCATCGAGCACACCGAGATGGTCGCCACGCAGGGCGTGCGGACGGCGTTCCTCTCCGTCGGCGACTCGAACCTCGAGCTCCTCGAGCCGACCGGCCCCGACTCGGCCATCGCGAAGTTCATCGAGAAGCGGGGCGAGGGGATTCATCACATCTGCCTGCGCGTCGACGACATCGAGGCGCACCTCGCGCGCCTGAAGGCCGAGGGCTACCGGTTGATCAATGAGGCGCCGGTGCCGGGAGCGCATGGATGCCGCGTCGCGTTTCTGCATCCCGCGGCGGGCAACGGCGTGTTGATCGAATTGAGCGAGAAGATCAAATGATCGAAGGCTTCGAAGAGTCGGCGCTGGTGATCGTGAACCTGGTGAATCCGAAGGAGAAATTCTTCGGCGTTCTCGGTTCGCTGTCCGCGGCCGGCGTGACGATGCGCGCCGTCAACCTCGATTCGTTCGAGGACTGGATCCGCCAGCTCGCGCACAAGGACGAAGAGCCGGAGATCACCATGATCACGATGTTCATCCCGCTCTTCCGCGTGGAGCGGATCTTCCTCGACGAGCCGGCCGGCGCGATCAAATCGTACGGGGAGCGTTTCGAGGATGTGGTGGGTGTGCCGGTGAGGAAGTATCTGGGTTTGTAGTTGGCAGGTCGCAGTTGGCCGTTGGCAGGAATCGACGGCGAACGGCCAACTGCCCACTGTCAACTACCCGTGATATGGTCGCCCGTCGCGAAATTACTCCGGAGGCAGTCCTACCCATGCGGACATTCTCTCGGTCGCTGGCCATCGTTCTGATCGCCGTCGCGGCCTTCATCATCGGATGCAACAAGGAACAAACGACGTCTGAGGAATCGACGTTCGCGTTCGTCGTCTATCCCGGCGCGAAGTACTACGCACAGCTCACCGATCTCTTCAAGCAGGCGCACAAAGTCATCAAGCCGAACGAAGAGCCGCCGCCCACCGCGGTCTACGACACCGACGCTCCGCTCGAGGACGTGGCCACGTATTACGCCCAGCAGTACGGCTACGGAAAAGTGGCGGCCGACTCGACGAACAATCTCAGCGCCGCCAGGCCGGCCGCGTACTACCGCACGGGCGACCTGAACGCCGACGCGAAAGCGACGCAGGAGATCATGCAGAAGGTGAACGTGAAGGCGGACACGGCGAAGGCGGTCGGCGCGTACAAGGCCGCGGAGATCGAGGCCAAGCCGAATCGCCCGCACGTCACGATCGAGCGTCCGTACTTCGACCCGACCCGCAACGAGGTCGTGAATCGCACGCTCATTCTGATGTTCCGGCAATGAGCCGGCGCCGCGCTCTCATCGCCGGCCTCGGCGCGATGGGGACATCGATCGCGCTGGCGCTGAATGAGACGTGGGACGTCTTCTACGTCGACGACGCCGTCTCCGACCCGCGCGGCGCCACGAAAGGCCGCGGCAACTACGCGGACGCCGTCGACCTGACCATCATCGCCACGCCGGAAGACGCGGCGCTGCGGGTACTGCCGCAGACGCGCGGACTGGTCACCTCGATCTGCAGCCTGATGGGACCGTTGCGGCACGTGGGGCAAGCTCTCCGGCTTGCCGACTTCATCGCCGGACATCCGATGGCCGGGACGGAAAAGAGCGGACCGGAAGCCGCGCGCGCCGAGATGTTCAAAGGGACGGTCTGGTTCATCGACCGCGAGCATCCGATCGTGCGCGAGATGATCGAAACGTGCGGCGCGACGGTCGAGGTGATCGACCCCGAGGAGCACGATCGCGGCGTGGCGCTCGGCAGTCATCTGCCGCAGATCCTTTCCACGGCGCTCGCCGCGTACCTGCACGATCACCGGGCGATTTCGGCGACCGGACTGCGCACGTTTCTTCGCCTCGCCGGCTCCGGCATCGGCATGTGGAAACCGCTCATCGCCGACAATCGCGGGAACATCGCGCCGCACGCCGAGGCGGTCGCGCGCATCGTGCGGGAGATGATCGACGGTGATCCGACCGAGGCGTTCCGCAAAGCGAACGAGTTCTACGAAACGCTGAAATGAATCCGACCTGGCTCTACGTGGGAGTGGTGTACGCGCTGGCCATCTGGCTCGCGCGCCGCGGCGGCGTGATCATTCCGCTGCGCGTCGCCACCTTCTTCTATGCGCTCGTCCTGATCTTCATGTGGAAGCCGCTGACCGGCGGCTGGGTGAACATTCCGATCGACATCGTCCACACGCTGCCGCCCTGGATGCGCGTCACCCACGCGAAGGGCTCGCTCAACGGGCAGATGAACGACATCGTGCTGCAGATCGTGCCGTGGGCGAACCAGGCGCGCGAGGCATTGAAGTCGTTCTCGCTGCCGCTCTGGAATCCGCTGACCGGCTCCGGCTATCCGCTGCTGGCGAACGGCCAGAGCGCGCCGTTCTCGCCGGTGCGCCTGCTGGCGCTGGCGCTGCCGCTGGCGTGGTCGGTGACCGCCGAGGCGGCGTTCAAGGTGCTGATCGCGATGACGTTCACGTACCTGCTCGCGCGGCGGCGCACATACGGCGAATTGCCGAGCGCGATCGGCGCGGTCTGCTTCGGCTTCTCCACATTCGTGCACGTCTGGCTGCACTTCCCGCTCGGGACCGCGGCCGCGTTCATCCCCGCGGCGATGTACTCGATCGATCTGCTCGCGGAGCGGATCACGTACGGGCGTTTCGTCTTCACCGCCGTGCTGTGGGCGGGGATGCTCTACAGCGGACATCCGGAGACGGTGTCGCACGCCGGGTTTCTCTGCGGGATTTATCTCCTGTGGATCGTCTTCATCGAGCGTCGCTCCGAACAAAAATGGTTCAAGACCCTGGCCGGCGCCGGCGCCGCTCTCGCCTGCGGCGCGCTGCTGGCGATGCCGTTCATCGTGCCGTTCATGGAGGCCGTTCCGCGCTCGAAGCGCTACCAGCAACTGCTCGTGCAGCCGCACATCATCGGCATCTTTTCCGACTGGCCTTCGAAGATTCTGCTGATCGAGCCGACGTTCTTCGGCCACGTGCCGATCGAAAAGGCGTGGGTCGGCGCGGCGTCGGCCGAGGGCCTCGAAGGAGCGGCGAGCATCCTCGGATTCGCGGCGCTGATCGCGCTCGCCATCCGCGCCATCGTCCTCCGCCGCTTCCGCGATCGCGAGTTCTTCTTCGTCCTGGCCACGATCTTCTTCATCGGCGTGGTCCTCGGCTGGCCGGGCATCAGCAATATCTTCACCTTCATCTTCAAGCTCGCGGCGAACGCGCGCCTCCGCTCGATGCTCTGCTTCCTCGGCGCGCTGCAGACCGCGGCCGTGCTCGACTTCGTGCGGCGGGAGCGCGCCTGGCCGTATCTCGCCGGCATCTTCGCCGCCGCGCTCACGCTTTTCCTCCTCATCACGCGGGTCGACTTTCCCGACGCGTGGGCGAAGTCGGGCGCCGTGGTGGCCATCTTCCCGAGCATGGTCGTCCTCGCGCTCGCCGCGCTCGTGCCGGTCGCGGGACGCTTCAAACACGCCGTCACCATGCTGGTCGCGGTGGCGGTCGTGGCCGAAGTCTTCACCTTCAATTACGGCTGGAACCCGAACGAGCCGATCGAGTTGTTCTACTCGAAGACGCCGCTCCTCGAGGCGATGGAGAAGCTGAAGGCGAAGCATCACGCCAACGATCCGTTCCGCGTCGTCGGCCTCGGGCCCGTGCTCTTCCCGAACCTCAATGCGATGTACGGCCTCGAGGACGTGCGCGTGCACGACCCGATGGCCAACGGCCGCTACCTCGGCATCCTTCGCGTGCGCGGCGATTACGACCCCACGAGCTACTTCGCCAAGTGGGAGAAGATCGATTCGCGCATGCTCGACTTCCTCAACGTCCGCTACGTCGTCGCCGACGTCTTCGAAGAGGTGAAGGACCGCCAGCGATACGAGGAGATCTACAACGGCAAGGACGGCCGCATCTTCGAGAACCACGACGTCATGCCGCGATTCTTCGCCGTGCCGAACGTCGTGCTGGAGTTCCGCCGCGAGTTCTATACGCGGCTGCTGATGGCGCAGAAGGAGTTCCGCGATACCTGCATCACGAACCGCCTCCCGGTGAAGAGCGACCGCGAACGGAACGACCTTCTGGCGCCGCGTCCGCCCGGTGCGCCGCAGGCGAAGGTGGTGATCGGCGACTCGACGCCGGCGGACTTCCGGATGCACGTCAGCGCGCCGCGTTACACGATGATCGCCAGCAGCCAGCCGTTGTGGCCGGGATGGCACGTCGAGGCGAACGGCCGCAAGCTCCGGCCGCTGGAAGTCAACGGCGCGTTCCTCGGATTCGTCGTGCCGCCGGGCGAGAACGAAGTGCGGGTCTGGTACGCGCCGTGGTCGTTCCGCATCGGCGTGATCTGCATGCTGCTGACGATCGCCGGGCTGATCGCCGGCGCAACGATCCGTCGCGCGCATCCGTACCAATCGGAGTGAAGACGCTCCTCGCCGCCGCGGCGCTGCTGGTTTCGTCGCTCGCCTTCGCGCAGACTCCCGCCGCGGCGAGACGCCGTGCCGTGCGGCCCGAAACCCAGCCGATCGTGCACCACACCGTCACGCTCACGCCGTCCAAAGACAACACGCTTTATCAAACCGTCGACGGATCGATCTCCAACGGCTCGGGGGCTCACATCTTCGCCGGCGCGACCGGCCGCGGAGAGCTCCGCCGCGCCCTGCTCGCGTTCAACATCACCTCGCAGATTCCGCAAGGCAGCCAGGTGACGCGGGTCGTGCTCACGCTCAATGTCTCGGCCTCGATCGCCGGCGCGCAGCCGATGTCGCTGCATCGCGTAACCGCCGACTGGGGCGAGGGCGCGTCCGTGGCGTTCTCCGGATTCTCGTGGGGAAACAGCGACGGCAGGGGCACCGCGGCGATGGCGGGCGACGCGACGTGGATTCACACGTTCTTCCCCGATCAGCGCTGGACGAAACCGGGAGGCGACTTCGACGCCACTGCCGACGCGACCACCACTACCGCCGCGTTTCAATACACGTGGGAATCGCCGGCCATGATCGCGCGCGTCCAGCAATGGCTCGATCAGCCGTCGACCAACTTCGGCTGGATCGTGATCGGCACCGAGCCCGCGACCAGGACCGCGAAACGATTCGACAGCCGCGAGATCGCCCAGCAGCGAACAGCGCCCGCCCTGCTCATCGAATTCGACAGCCGGTAAGTTGGGGTCGCATCTGGAAAAACAACTTAACGCCGCCGCGTTAAGTTGTTTTTCCAGATGCGACCCCAACTTTACCGGAACTTCTTGTTCAGGCGTTCGCGGGCCAGGGTGTCGACCCGGGCCAGCGCGGGGGCCAGCACCTCGCGCTGTTTGGCCACGAGCTGGGCGATGCCGCCCTTCGCCAGAGCGAGCATGGCCTGCATCTCTTCCTCGCTGAAGCTCTGCACCTCGGCCGTGCCCTGCAGCTCGACGAAGCGTCCCTTCTCCGTCGCCACGACGTTCATGTCGACGTTCGCCTTCGAATCCTCTGCGTAATTGAGGTCGAGCGAGGGCGTGGAACCGATCATGCCGACCGACACCGCGGCCACCCACTCGTTCACCGGCCAGCTCTGGAGGTTGCCGTCGACGTAGATCCGCGACAGCGCGAGCACCAGCGCGACGTACGAGCCGGTGATCGACGCGGTGCGCGTTCCGCCGTCGGCCTGGATGACGTCGCAGTCGATCCAGATCGTCCGCTCGCCGAGAAGCTCGGGGTTCACGGCGGCGCGGAGCGAGCGGCCGATCAGCCGCTGGATCTCCATCGTGCGGCCTCCCTGTTTCCCCTTCGCCGCCTCGCGCTCGGTGCGCTCCGTCGTGGCGCGCGGGAGCATGCCGTACTCCGCCGTCACCCAGCCCTTGCCCGAGCGGTAGAGGAACGGCGGCACCTTCTCCTGAATCGACGCGGTGCAGATCACGCGCGTGTCGCCGACCTCGATCAGCGCCGACCCCTCTGCGTGCTTGTTGAAATGCGGCGTGATGCGAACGGGACGGAGCTCGTTCGACGCGCGGCCGTCGCCGCGGGCTTTTCCGGTGGTTGGTGTCGTAGTGGTCATGACGCGGCGCCTGCGGTTGTGGCGACCTTCTCCTCGATCACCGCTCCTTTCGGAACGACGACGATCCCCGACTCGGTCACGGTGAAGCGCTGCCTGTCGGACTCGAGATCGTATCCGATCGTCGAACCGGGCGGTACCTTCACCCCCTTGTCGACGATGGTGCGGCGGATCTTGGAGTGCCGTCCGATCTCCACGCCGTCCATCAGGATCGACTCGTCGACGTCCGAGTAGGAATGGATGCGCACGCGCGGATGGAGCACGCAGCGGTTGATGGTGCCGCCGGAGATGATCACGCCGTCGCTGACCATCGAGTCGGTGGCGATTCCGACGCGCTGCGACTGCGCGTCGGCGAAGACGAACTTCGCGGGCGGCAGGTGCAGCGGCGCGGAGATCAGCGGCCAGCGCGGGTTGTAGAGATTGAACAGGGGCGTGACCGAGACCAGGTCCATCGACGCTTCGAAGTAGGCGTCGACCGTACCGACGTCGCGCCAGTAGCCGCGGTTGATGTCTCCCTCGCCGGGAATGAAGTTCTTCGCGAAGTCGTACGCGTAGACCTTCATCCGCGGATACATGTCGGGGATGATCTCCTTGCCGAAGTCGTGCGCCGAATCGCGCAGCGCGTTCCGCTGCAGGACGTCGATCATGACGTTCGACTTGAAGATGTAGTTGCCCATCGAGGCCAGCACCATGTCGGGCTGGCCGGGGATGGTCTTGGCCCCTTCCTTCGGCTTCTCCACGAACCCGGTGACGCGCCAGTCGTTGTCCACTTCGACGATGCCGAAATGATGGGCCTCGACCAGCGGCACGGGGATCGTGGCGATGGTCAGGTCGGCGTCATTCGCGATGTGCTCCTGCAGCATCTGGCTGACGTCCATCTTGTAGATGTGATCGCCGCCGAAGACGCAGACGTACTCCGGACGCTCGTCGAAGATCAGTTCGAGATTCTGGAACACGGCGTCGGCCGTGCCGCGAAACCAGAACGGACCCTTGCGCATCTGCGCCGGGACGACGTCGACGTACTGGCCGATCTCCGGCACCAGCCGCCAGGTGCGGGTGATGTGCTCGATGAGCGAGTTCGACTTGAACTGCGTGAGGATCTTGATTTTGGTGAAGCCGGAGTTGACGAAGTTGTTGATGACGAAGTCGATGATGCGGTACCGGCCGCCGAACGGCACGGCCGGCTTGGCCCGGTCGCGCGTGAGGGGGTAAAGGCGCTCGCCCATCCCACCCGCGAGGATCATCGTCAGCACATTGCGCCGCGAGAGTAACGAATACATCGGTACCTGCCGAAGATCGATTGTTGTACGACAGCAGCAGGCAAAGCAAATCAGCTGCCGTCATGCGAACGCTATACTTCGACTCGGGAACCCATGGCGGACAAGGACTACTACGACATCCTCGGCGTGAAGAAGTCGGCGAGCGACGACGAGATCAAGAAGGCGTACCGCACTCTGGCGAAGAAGTTCCACCCCGACAAGAACAAGGGTGACAAGGCGGCGGAGTCGAAGTTCAAGGAGATCTCCGAGGCTTACGCCGTCCTGAGCGACAAGGAGAAGCGCGACCAGTACGACCGCCTTGGCAAAGAGGCGTTCGGCGGTGGCAATCCGTTCGGTCCCGGCGGTCCCTTCGCCGGCTTCGACTTCTCGCAGTTCACGAATCGCGGCGCAGGCGGCGGAGCACGGCGCGGCGGCACGCGCACGCGCACCACGACGTCGAGCGGCAACTTCACCGACATCTTCTCCGACATCTTCGGCGGCGGGATGGAGACGGAGATGCGACCGCCCGCGGCCGAGGCCGAGCTGACGATCGATTTCCGCGACGCGGTGCTCGGATCGACGATGGGTCTGAACGTCAACGGATCGCATGTCAAGGTGAAGATCCCCGAGGGCGTGGCGGACGGCCAGAAGGTCCGCATCCGCACGCGGGAGGGGGGCGACATCAACGTCCTCATCCACGTGCGCAACCACCCGTTCTTCGAGCGCAAAGGGGACAACATCCACATCGACCTGCCGGTCACCGTCGGCGAGGCCGTTCGCGGCGGTGAGGTCGACGTCCCGACCATTCACGGCCCGGTCCGTGCACGAATCCCCGCGGGGACGCAGGGAGGGCAGACGTTCCGGCTCACGGGAAAGGGCGTGAAGAAGAAGGGCGATCACTACTATCGGGTGCTGATCGTCCTGCCGAAGGAGGCTCCGGCGGAGGCCGTCGAGCAGCTCGAATCGGCGTATCAGGAAAACCCGCGAGCCAACCTGAAGACGGCGCTTTAACCGGATGAATATCGAGCTGCTGCGCGCCGACATCTCGTCGATCAAGGTCGACGCACTCGTCTATCCGTCGCAATCGCGGCACGTCGACGGCGTGGGCGAAGTGCCGGCCGGCAGCGCCGTGGTGACGAGCGCCGGAAACCTGCTCTGCAAGTTCGTGATTCACGCGATCGGTCCGCGCTCCGATGAAAAAGACCAGGAGAAGATCCTGCGCGACGCGACGCTTTCGGCGCTGGAGCGGGCCGAGGAGCTGGCCATCGCCTCGGTGGCGTTCATGGCCTCGCGCACCGGAATGTTCGGATTCCCGATCGATTTCTGTGCGCCCGTCATGCTCGACGCCACTCTCGCCTTCCGTCCCCGCGCCCGGTCGCTGCAGCGCGTGATCTATTGCCTCTTCGGCGCCGAGGCGCACGAGAGCTTCCGCCGCGCGCTCGAGGAGATCGAGCAGTGACGGCGCGCGCGTTCGTCATCGGCGACTCGCACATCGGACTGGCCGACGGAGCGGAGAAGGACGTCATCGCCTGGATCGACCGGCTGGAGAAACTCGCGCCGAAAGCGCTGTACCTGAACGGTGACCTGTTCCACTACTTCATCGCCCACCGGAAGTTCTACACGCCGGCGGTGGGCAAGGTGTTCGACCGCTTCCGCGCGCTGCGCGACGCCGGCGTGCCGGTGCACTACGTCGAAGGGAACCGCGATTTTTTTCTGAAGGGATCGTTCGCCGAGGACGCGGTGACCGACGTCGCGCTGGAGTACGAGATCGACGCCGGCGCGAAGAAGTACCTCATCGTGCACGGCGACATGATCAACGACCGCGACTGGAAGTACCGCTTCTGGCGCCGCGCGTCGAAGAACGCCGTGGCGAAGTTCGCGCTCAACTTCATCCCCGGAAGAACGGCGCGCTCGTTCGTCGACGACATGGAGAAGCGCCTGGCGAAATCGAACTTCAAACACAAGTCGGTCCTGCCGGTCGACCTGATGGAGTCGTACGGCCGCAAGCGCGCCAAAGCCGACGGCGTGACCGACGTGATCCTCGGACACTTCCACGAAAAGAAGACCATCCCCGCCGGCCCGGCGACGGTGACGATCCTGCCGCCCTGGTACGAAACCGGCGAGGCGATGGCCATCGATCTCGCCAGCGGCGCGTACGAGTTCGTCACCGTATGATCGTCACGTTCCTCGGCACCGGCACTTCCACCGGCGTTCCGGTCATCGGTTGCCATTGCCCCGTCTGCACGTCGGACGATCCGCGCAACAAACGATTGCGGCAGTCGGTGAAGATCGAGGCGAACGGGAAGCACTTCCTGATCGACACCACGCCCGACCTCCGCCTGCAGCTGCTGCGCGCGCCGATCCCGCGGCTCGACTTCCTCCTCTACACGCACTCGCACGCCGATCACGTCATGGGCCTCGACGACATCCGCCCGTTCAATTTCCGGCAGCGGGAGACGATCCGCGCCTACGCCAGCCATCACACGGCGAAGGCGATCCGCCGCGCGTTCAGTTACATCTGGGACCCGAACGCGCAGGTCGGCGGCGGCAAGCCGCAACTCGAGCTGATCGAAGTGACGGAGCGCTTCACGCACGACGGCATCGACATCGTGCCGCTCCCGGTGACACACGGCGACTGGACGATCCTCGGTTATCGCATCGGCCCGTTCGCCTACATCACCGACACGAACGGCATCCCCGACGAGACGGCCCGCCTGCTCGAAGGGGTCGAAGAGCTCGCGCTCGACGGCCTCCGTCCCGCGCCGCATCATCCGACGCACTTCACGATTCCGGAGACCGTCGAAGCGGCGAAGCGCATCGGCGCGCGGCGCACATGGATCATCCACGTGGCGCACGAAGTCGATCACGCGACGGTCGAGGCGACGTTGCCGGACAACGTGCGCCTGGCGTACGACGGGCTGACCCTAACGATGAACGATGAACGATGAACGATGAACAGCTCGGCCGCTTGCACGTTCATCGTTCATCGTTCATCGTTCATCGTTCTATGAAAGTGATCCCCCGAATCTCCCACTTCGACGCGACGGTCACCGTCCCGCCAAGCAAGTCCTACTCCGTCCGCGCGCTGCTCCTCGCGGCGATGGCGGAGGGAACGACGACGATCACCAACTGCCTCGACTCCGACGACACGCGCTACGCGTTCGAAGCGCTGCGCGCGATCGGATTCGAGGTCGGCGGATCGTTCGCCAAAGGCTTGACCATCGGTCCGCGCGTGAGCATGTCGGCGAACGAGGTGAACCTCTTCATCGGCAACGCCGGCACGGCGATGCGCTTTCTCACCGGCTGGCTGGCGTTCACGCCGGGACGCTTTCTGATCGACGGCGAGGAGCGGATGCGCAGCCGGCCGATCGGCGATCTCGTCGAGGTCCTGCTGCAGATCGGCGCCGAGGTCGAGTACGTCGAGCGCGAGGGCTACCCGCCGCTCCGGATCCGGGGAAAGAAAATGCGCGGCGGATTCGACGTCGCCATCTCCGCCGATACCTCGAGCCAGTTCGCGTCGGCGTTGCTGATGGGCGGGGCGACGCTTCCCGGCGGCATCACCGTCGTGCTGCAACGACTGGCTTCCGCGCCGTACATCGACATCACCGCAGACGTGCTGATCTCGTTCGGCGCGAGGGTGGAGCGCGACGGAAATCGCGTGACCGTTTCGGCGCGGACGCTGAAACGCGACGAGTATCGCGTCGAGGGCGACTACTCCTCGGCCTCGTACTGGTTCGCGGCCGCGGCGGCGACGAACGGCGTCGCGCGCGTACGCGGGCTCGCCTCGCCGACGGCGCAGGGAGACGCCGGCTTCGTCGACATCCTCGCGGCGATGGGCTGCGGCGTCGACGTGGCGGAAGACCAGATCACGCTGCGCGGTCCCGAAAAACTGCATGGCGGAACGTTCGACTGCGTGAACACGCCCGACATCGTGCCGAGCCTCGCTGCCATCGCGCCGCTGGCCGATTCGCCGGTGGAGATCGTGAACGTGGCGAACCTCCGGGTGAAGGAGTCCGACCGCATCGCCACCGTCACCTCGGAGCTCCGCCGTCTCGGCGCGACGGTGGAAGAACGTCCCGACGGCATGCTGATCCAGCCCGGCTGGTCGAACGAGCCGTGCGTCGTCGAAACGCACAACGACCATCGCATCGCCATGGCCTTCGCCGTCGCCGGCCTGGCGCGCGGCAACGTGACGATCGGCGACGAGCGGGTCGTCTCGAAGTCGTACCCCCGCTTCTGGCGCACGTTGGACGAGGCGATAACGGGAACGATGAACGCAGAACGATGAACGATGAACGTCTTGTCCGCTTGCGTGTTCATCGTTCATCGTTCATCGTTCATCGTTAATTAATCCATGCCGAGCTGGTACCTGTTTCTCGCCTTCCTGTTCATCCTCGCGAATGGCTTTTTCGTCGCCGCGGAATTCGCCATCATCCGCGTCCGGCCGACGCAGCTCGCGGAGATCGCCGCTGAAGGGAGCACGCGCGCGCGCATGGCGCGGCGGATTACCAAGCGGCTCGACAGCTACCTCTCGGCGACCCAGCTCGGCGTCACGCTGATGTCGCTGGCCCTCGGGTGGGTCGGCGAGCCGGCGTTCGAAGCGCTGATCCGTCCGCAGCTGACCAGGGTCGGTATCACCGCCCCCGGGATCTCGCACTCCATCGCCGCCACGATCGCCTTCATCCTCATCACCGTCCTGCACATCATCATCGGCGAGCTCGGACCGAAGTACATCGCCATCGACAAGACGCTCCCCACGTCGCTCTTCGTGGCGCATCCGCTGCGCGCCTTCCACATCGTGATGTATCCGGCGATCTTCGTGCTGAACCGGCTGTCGAACGTTCTCCTCAGCGCGGTCGGCATCAAGCCGGCGTCGGAAGGCGAGATGGCGCACTCGCAGGAGGAGCTGCGCATCATCCTGGCCAGCTCCGAAAAAGCGGGCGTGCTGTCGGAAGAGAACCGCGAGATCATCGAAGGGGTCTTCCAGTTTTCGAAGCGGACGGCGCGGCAGATCATGGTGCCGCGCACCGACGTCGTCATCCTCTCGACCACGAAATCGATCCAGGAAAATCTCGACATCATCCACAGGACGCGGCACACGCGCTATCCGCTGTGCGAGGGGACGCTCGATCAGACCGTCGGCCTCATTCACACCAAGGACCTCTTCCACGCGCAGCTCAAGGGTCCGGGACGTCCGCTGACGGAGCTGCGCCGCGACATGCTCTTCGTGCCCGAAAACTCCACGGTCGAGGCGCTGCTGTCGCAGTTCATCGAGCACAAGACGCACATGGCGGTGGTGCTCGACGAGTACGGCGGCGCGTCGGGCATCGTGTCTCTGGAGAACATCACCGAGGAGCTTTTCGGACAGATCCAGGACGAGTTCGATCGCGAGCGGCCGGAGATCGAGCCGCTCGGCAGCGGCCGGTATCGCGTGCGCGGCGATTACCTCATCGAAGACCTCGCCGATCGATTGAAGGTCGACGTCGGCGAGCCGGCGGAAGAGACGATCGGCGGGTATGTCGCCGCGCGCATCGGCCGCGAGGTCGCGCCCGGCGACACGTGCGAGCTCGGCGACCTGAAGATCTCGGTGCTCGAAGCGGAGCGCTTCCGCGTGCGCTGGGTGCTCGTGCAGGCGACGGCGCCCGCGACCGAAGAGGCGGAAGAGGGAGAAGAAGAAGCGCAGACGTAGCGAGGGGAGCGGACGTCTCGTCCGCTAATGTGCGGACGAGACGTCCGCTCCCCTCTTACGATCCCTGCCGTCCTCCATGCTGCAGCGCGCGATCGTGATACTCGACCACGATGTCGCGCACCTTTTCGGGATCATCCACCAGGTGAATGCTCTCCACGTCGGCGGCCAGGATGTTGTTCTCCGCGAGCACGACGTTCTTCAGCCACTCGATCATCCCACCCCAGTAGTCGGTGCCGAAGAGGATCACCGGAAAGTCGGAGATCTTCTTCGTCTGGATGAGCGTGAGCACGCCATAGATCTCGTCGAGCGTGCCGAAGCCTCCGGGAAAGGTGACGAAGGCCTCGGAGTACTTCACGAACATCGTCTTGCGGACGAAGAAGTAGCGGAACGTCATCGCCTTGTCGACGAACGGATTGAGCGTCTGCTCGAAAGGCAGCTCGATGTTGCAGCCGATCGACAGCGCTCCCGCCTTGCGCGCCCCCTTGTTCGCCGCTTCCATGATCCCGGGGCCGCCGCCGGTGATGATGGCGAAGCCCGCCTGCCCGATCAGCTCCGCCGTGCGGACGGCGAGGTCGTAGTAGCGGTTCGACAGCTGCGTGCGCGCCGACCCGAAGATCGATACGGCCGGATAGACCTCGGCCAGGTGATCGAATCCGGCGACGAACTCGCTGGTGATCCGCAGCACCCGCCACGACTCGCTCTGCAGCGTCTCTTCGCGCGTCGGCCGGTCGAGCAGCTTCCGATCCTCGAGCGCCTCGCGCGGTTTGGGTGGGATGTGGAGCTCTGTTTCAGTCATCAGGGGAATTAGATAGCAGATAGCGGATAGCAGATAGCAAGACAGCAGCGACACCCGCTTGCTATCTGCTATCTGCTTCCTGCTATCTCAGAAACTACATCCTCATCCTGATCACGGCGGTCTCGATCAGCTTGTCGCCCGGAAGGTCGCGCTGCCAGGCGGTCGCTTTCACGCTGCCGGTTTCGTGCATCGTGCCGAAGGCGGTGCGCACCTTGAAGCGCATCGTCGAGCTTTCGGCCGGCTGCACGTTGCTGAACGTGAAGTGGTAGACGTTCGAGCCCGGATCGTGCGACTCCGTCACGCCGCGCTCGTGCGTTTCATCGAGCACGACCAGCTGCGGCGGCAGCTCGATGTCGACCAGGACGTCCTTCACGTCTTTCACGCCGCGGTTCGAGATCACGACGTCGAGGTTGTCTTCTCCCGCTTCGGGGAGATCGGTGGGGTGAACGATGTTGAGCTTGAGCAGCTGGCCGCGCGACGTCAGCGCCATGCCGCTCGATTTGCAGCCGGCGACGGCGAAGAGCGCCACCGTCAGCAACGCCATCGCCAGGATGGCAAGTATCGTGTTTCTCCTCATGAGTGCTTTTCCTCCGAAGAGGAGAATGTGCAAACGAGGGACCGATCGTGACGTATTTTCTTGGAGTTGACGGTGGAGCGTCGAAAACCGCGGCGATCGTTACGGACGAGCACGGCGTGGTGCACGGACGCGGCCTGGCGGGCGGTTCGAACCACCTCCGCCTCGGCATCGAAGAGGCGACGCGCAATGTCGAGCGCGCCGTGAATCTCGCCCTGGTCGAGGCCGGCATCGCCATCAAAGAGGTCGAGTACGCCTACTGCGGCATCGCCGGATCCGACCATCCCGCGCACCACGCGCGCGTCGTCGACGCGCTGCGCGTCTTCTTTCCGCGCGGCAACTTCATCGTCGACACCGACGGCCGCGTCGCGCTCACCGGAGCCATCGGCTTCAACGCCGGCATCGTGATCATCGCCGGCACCGGCTCCGTCGCCTTCGGCCGCAACGAGCTCGGGCGCGAGGCGCGGGCGGGCGGCTGGGGGCCGACGCTCGGCGACGAAGGGAGCGGCTACGCGATCGCGCGCGAGGGGCTGGCGTCGATCGTCCGCGCGTACGATGGACGCGGTGACGCCACCGTGATGACGCAGCTCCTCTGCAACGAATACGACATGTGCGATCCGAATGACCTGCCGAAGTTCGTCTACGCCGCGACGACCCACGCCGACGACATTGCGCGCTACGGCAAGCTGGTGATCGAGGCGGCGCGGAGCGGCGACGCGGTGGCGGTGGAGATCGTCGACAACGCCGGACGCGACCTTGCCGCCTGCGTGATCGCGGTGGCGAAGAAGCTGGAGCTGCTGGCGAAGGAGTTTCCCGTCGCGTACGTCGGCGGCGCGTTCAACGCCGGCGAGGTGCTCATCGCGCCAATGCGCCAGGCCATCGTGACATGCGCGCCGCGGGCGATCATCGCGCCGTCGCGCAACACGCCGGTGGAAGGGGCGGCGATGATGGCCGTGCGCGCCGCCAGCGGTCCTCGGCGGGAACGCGCGGCGTCATGACGGCACTGCGCAAACACGCGCTCACCATCGCCACCGCCGTCATCGCCATCGCATTCCTCCTCACCGGCCGCGTCTCGCTGGCGGCGGCGAAGAAGGCGATCGACGTCGACCTGCTGCTCGTGCTCTTCGCGTTGCTGGTAGCCGTCGAGATCCTGCGCGAGGCCGGCTGGCTCGATCTCCTCGTCGCGATCACGATCTCGCGCTTTCACACCACGCGCGGCTTCGCCGTCGCCCTGATCGCGATGAGCGGCGTGCTCGCGGCGCTGGTGACGAACGACGTGACGCTCTTCGTGGTCATCCCCTTCACCGTCGTCGCCAGCCGCTTCTCCGACTTCGATCTCGAAGACGCCGTGATCCTCGAGATCATCGCCGCGAACCTCCTCGGCTGCCTCACGCCGCTCGGCAATCCGCAGAACCTCTTCGTCTTTCACAGCTCCGGCTGGACCGCCGCGCATTTCATTGACGTGATGTGGCCCTTCGTCGCCGCGAGCGCCGCCGGCCTTCTCGCCGCGGTCTTTCTCCTCGGTCCATCGCGGCCGCTGATCAAGGCGGATGCGCAGCTGCCGCCGCGCAACACGATGGCCGGCATCGCCGGCGCGCTCTGTTTCGCGCTCGTGCTGCTCGAGATCGCGCGCATCGCGAACGCCTGGCCGGCGGCGATCGTCGCGCTGATCGCCGGCGTTTTCTTTCTGCCGCGCGGACTCTTCGCGCTCGACCTCTCGATCGTGCCACTCTTCCTCGCCGCGTTCGTGATCGTCGAAGGGCTGCCGCGCGTGAATGTGTCGGGACACATCTACGTGAGCGCGATCGCGCTCTCGCAGGTGATCTCGAATGTGCCGGCGACCATCCTGCTCGCGCCGGTTGCACACGACTGGAAGGCGTTGCTTTACGGAGCGAACGCCGGCGGCTGCGGCACGATCATCGCCTCGCTGGCCAATCTCCTCGGGTGGCGGATCTACGTACGCGAATCGGGCCGTGACCCGCGGTTTTTCCGCAGGCTCACGGCCCTCAATTTCGCGTTTCTGGCGTGGATCGGTGTGAGTGGCTGGCTATTGCTTTAGAGCCTTGAGGCTCGCGTCGCGGGTGCCGCGGAACTCATCGCCCGGCAGCCAGTTCGGCATCTCCGGCGCGTTCGCCGCTTCCCATCCGAGCCAGAAACCGAGCTGGCCCATCTCCACCGCTTCCGACCAGTCCCACTTCGGATCGAACTCGTCGCTCGGCTGGTGATAGCGGTGCTCGCGGTAATCCGACGAAGCCTCTTTCCCCCAGCCAGCCGGCTTGCCGATGACGTCCTGTCCCGGATCGACCGAGAACGCCGGCACGCCGACCTTGCCGAGGCTGAAGTGATCGGAGCGGTAGTAATGCCCCTGCTCCGGCTCCGGATCGGGAACGATGGTGATGCCCATCCCCTTCGCGACCTTCTTCGCGGTGGGGAAGAACGTCGTCCGCTCGATGCCGTTCATGTAGACGTCGCGCACGCGGCCGAGCTCCGGGATCGCGTCGAAGTTGATGTTGAGCGCGAGGCGTCCCGCCGGCACCGACGGATGCTTGCCGTAGTAGTCCGATCCGATCAGCCCCTGCTCCTCGGCGGCGACGGCGTTGAAGATGATCGAGCGCTTCGGCTTCGGCGTCGTGTCGGCCCAGACGCGCGCCATCTCGATGAGCAGCGCGCAGCCGGAGGCGTTGTCGATGGCGCCGTTGTAGATCGTGTCGCCGCGCTCATCGGCCTTGCCGACGCCGAGGTGATCGTGGTGCGCGCTGTAGAGAATCGCCTCTTTGCTCAGCGTCGCGTCGGAGCCTTCGAGCTTGGCCACGACGTTCGCCGTGTTGAACGCGCGCGACTTGCTGCCGATCGTGCCGGTGAGGCGATAACCGCCGAGGACCACCGGCTTGAAATCGCGCGACGCGGCCGCCTTCGTCAACGCGTCGAGGTCCTGTCCCGCCGCCTTGAAAAGCTGCTTCGCGATGTCTTCCGTGATCCAGCCGGCGAACTTCACCGCCGGATCGTTCGCGCCGCGGCGCGAGTACGAACGCTCCGCGCCCCAGGAGTTGCGGACGACGGTCCACGGATAGCCCGCCGCGTCGTTCGTGTGAATCAGGATCACGCCGTCGGCGCCCTTCGCGCCGCCGATCTCGTACTTGTACGTCCAGCGGCCGTAGTACGTGCGCGCTTTGCCCTTGAAGAGGTCGGGCTCCGCGGCGTTGGCCGGCGGATCGTCGACCAGCATCACCAGCGTCTTCCCCTTCGTGTCGAGGTCCTTGTAGTCGTTCCACTTGTACTCGGGAGCGACGACGCCGTGACCGACGAAGACGAGCTCGGAGTCGAGAGTCGAGGAGTTGCTCTGCTGCCTGGTCTGCGTCTCGTCGCTGGAGACGAAGTCGTCGAGGTACTTCAGCGGCCCGATGGCCGGCGCCCCTTCCTTCGTCAGCGAGACGGTCGTGGTCTGCGCGTCGGTGGTGACGCCGAGGAGCGCGACCTTCTGGTAGTAGGTGCCGTTGTCGCCGTCCGGTTTGAGGCCGAGCGCTTCGAACTGCGCGGCGATGTACTCCATGGCGATCTGATCGCCGCGCGTGCCGGGGCCGCGTCCCTCCAGGAGATCGCTGGCCAGGAACTTGTCGTGTGCGGCAATGGCGTCGCCGCTGAAGGCGCGCACCGCGCGGGAGACGGCGGCGGGCGGCGCCGGGACGTCGGCGGCGGCCAGCGGAAAGGCGACGGAGATCGCGAGAGGAAGCAGGAGGGGTAAGCGCATGCGGCGCGTAGCATATCGATCTTTTCCGCCGCCGAGGGTAGGGACTTCGGGACTTAAGTCACTCCTAGAACAGAGTGAGCATCAAACACGCCGACGTGCAGCTTCCGACTGTCTGGCCGCATCTCCCGCTCTCCGAACGGGTCATCGACCGCCTCTGCGACATCCTCTACGCGACCGACGAGATCAAGGACATGATCCGCGTCGAGCGCCGCACCAGCGACGACCGAATGGCTGAGGTCGACGCGACGGTGCGGCGGGTGTACGAGGAAGTGAATGAGTTGATGAAACGAATCGTCGATTAGCTGTTGAGCTGTTCAGCGATTGAGCTGTTCAGCCGCCCTTGCTCAACCGCTCAACCGCTAAATCGCTCAACCGCTTTTTTACCCCTTGACTTTCTAAACGCGCGAACCTAACTTAACATTGTTAAGTAACGGAGGCGCGTTTTGGGACCAACGGAACGACGGCAACGGGAGCGCGAAGAAATCAGGGGACGCATCCTCGACGCGGCGCGCGAGCTCTTCGTCGCCGAGGGGTACGAAGCGGTGACCATGCGCCGCATCGCCGAGCGCATCGAGTACTCCCCCACCGCCATCTACTTCCACTTCAAGGACAAGGAAGCGCTGATGGGTGAGCTCTGCGCGGTCGACTTCTACACGCTCGCCGTGCAGCTGACGAAGATCGCCCGGGTCGAGGATCCGCTCGAGCGCCTCCGCCGCATCGGCCACGCCTACGCCGACTTCGCCGCCGAGTTTCCGAACCACTACCGCCTGATGTTCATGACGCCGCACCCGCAGGGGACGATCCCCGACGAGGCGATGCAGCGCCGCGACAATCCGGAAGAGGACGCCTACGCGTTCCTCAAAAGCACCGTCGAACAGGCCATCGCCGAGAAGCGCCTCCGTCCCGAGTACTCGGACGTGGAGCTCGTGGCGCAGACGATGTGGGCCGGCGTCCACGGCGTCGTCTCGCTGAGCATCGCCAAGGAATGCGATCCGTGGGTGGAGTGGAGCCCGATCAAGAAGCGCGTCACGACGATGATCGACATCCTGGTCGACGGTTTGACCAAAACGAAGCGGGGCAGGTGATGGTCGATCTCGCCACCAAATCGCTCGTCCACGACAAGCTCCGCTTCCTCATCACGGTCAGCGGCGTCGCCTTCGCGGTCACGCTCGTGTTCGTGCAGGTCGGCCTCTTCCTCGGCCTGATGGACAACGCCTCGCTGACCATCGAGCACCTCAACGCCGACCTCTGGGTCACGTCGCACGACACGAAGAACATCGACTTCGCGCACACGTTCCCGGAGACGCACGTGAAACGCGTCCGCGCCGTGCCCGGCGTCGCGCGCGCCGACAACCTCATCGTCTGGTTCATGAACGTCAGCCTGCCGAACGGCGCGGTGGAAGGCACCGAGGTCTATGCGCTGGAGGATTTCGGACGCTGGAACTTCCCGTGGAAGATCAGCGGCGGCAATCTCGAAGATCTCCGCCGCGGCAACTACATGTTCCTCGACGCCTCGGCGGAGAAGCGCTACGGCGGACCGTTCGCCATCGGCGAGTACCGCGAGGTGATCGGCCGGCGGCTGAAGATCATCGGCCGCTCGGAAGAGGCGAAGTCGTTCACCACCACGCCGCTGACGTTCATCGACTTCACGCTGGCGCAGAGCCTCGTGCCGAGCGAGCTGCGCGGCAACACGACGTACATCCTGGTGAAGCTCGCGCCGGGCGCGAACGTCGAGCAGGTTCGCGCGGAGATCCGGCGCCGCCTGCCGTACAACGACGTCTTCACCGGAAAAGAGTGGGCCAGCCGCTCGCGCAGCTACTGGGTCGACTCGACCGGCCTCGGGCTGAACATGTACCTCACCGTCTTCCTCGGATGCCTCGTCGGCATCGTCGTCGTGGCCCAGACGCTCTACACGTCGACGATGGAGCACATCAAGGAATTCGGCACGGTCAAGGCGATCGGCGGAGGCAACGCCGACATCTACGCCATCCTCGGCAAGCAGGCGGCGATCGCCGCGGTGCTCGGCTTCATCTTCGGCGCCGCCATGGCCTACGCGCTGCGTCCGCTGATTTACAAAATCGATCTCAAGCTCGTCATCCCGCCGCAACTGTTCGCCATCGTCTTCGCCGGCTCGGTCGTGCTCTGCCTCGCGGCGGCCATGATCTCGTTCCGAAAAGTGGCGTCCATCGATCCGGCGCTGGTGTTCAGAAACTGAGGAAATTCATGATCATCGAAGCCAGAAACATCCAGAAATCATTCACCGACGGCAAGGAGACGATCCCCGTCCTGCGCGGCATCGACTTCGGCGTCGAGCGCGGCGAGATCGTCTCGCTGGAAGGACCGTCGGGCTCGGGCAAGACGACGTTCCTCTCGATCCTCGGCTGCATCCTCACGCCGTCGAAGGGCGACGTGATGATCGACGGCGAGCGCGTCGAAGCGAAGCGGCTCAACGCGATCCGCAAGCGCTCGCTCGGATTCGTCTTCCAGCAGTTCAATCTTTTTCCGTCGCTCACCGCGATCGAGAACATCGAGTACTCGCTCAACGTGAAGGGAATGCGCGGACGCGACGCGCGCAGCGAGGCGCAACGCGTGATCGAGGCGGTCGGCCTCGGCGATCGCCAGGCCTTCCTGCCGCGCGACCTGAGCGGCGGCCAGAAGCAGCGCGTGGCCATCGCCCGCGCGCTGGCCGGCAACGCGCCGATCCTCCTGGCCGACGAGCCGACGGCGAACCTCGACTCCGTCGTCGGCACGCAGGTGCTGGAGATGTTCCGCGCGCTGGCGAAGAAGGAAAACCGCGCGCTCGTCATCGTCACTCACGACCCGAAAGTCCGCGCGGTCGCCGATCGCGTGGTGAAGATCCACGACGGGAGATTGTCGTCATGAAACGTTGGATTGCTCCGCTTCTCGGACTCATCGTTGTTGTCATCAC
>Ga0207703_10000410_pt1 | contig 45640 bp, 49 predicted proteins | sample KBSSwiS12_FD_184304 | JGI IMG/M metagenome (GOLD analysis project Ga0207703, IMG submission 184304) | Switchgrass rhizosphere microbial communities from Kellogg Biological Station, Michigan, USA - KBS Switchgrass S1-2 (SPAdes) (version 2) | ecosystem: Host-associated > Plants > Roots >... | reverse complement strand
GCGCTCACCGCGTTGCCACCCGACCAGAAGATCTTTTACGATGACGAGATCCCCGGCCGCCTCCCCCCTGCGGCCCGGGCCCGTTGGGAGGCCTTCCTGATGACCACGACCACCGGCCAGCGCTACCTCACCGCCCGCTTCAACGAGATCGACGCCGCCGCCGAAGCCCGCGGCAAGACCGAAGGCAAGGCTGAATTCCTTCTGCTGGTCCTGGACAACCGACAGGTACTGGTCCCCGACACCGCCCGGGAACAGATCCTGACCTGCACGGACACCGACCAGCTCGAACGCTGGCTCCTACGCGCCCTCACCGCCACCACCATCGACGACGTCCTTACCGGCGACCCCTCGGAAGGCGGGGCTTAGGGCACCGCGCCCAGCTCAGGACAACGGCGTGCCGGAGGACCGCGGCCGCGCGCGAGTCAGGGTTCGTGATCTGGTTCGTATCGGCCCTTGCGGCGCCGGTTCTCAGCGGCCGAAGGTGAGGGTGATCGCTCCGGTGCCGGACGCCTGGGCCGACGTGCCCAGGACGTTGACGCCGCCGGAGGCGGTGACCTCGAAGGAGATCTGCGCCTCCTTCAGCGGCAGGGGGCCGCCTTCGGCCGCGATCTCCTCGAACAGGGCGCGCAGGCCGTCGACCGTTCGGCGCAGGTTGTCGCGCAGGATCGCGACCGGGACCTCGCGCACCCCGACCTCGGAATCACGCCGCCCGAGCAGGCCCCTCGTCCCCGGCGGGGTCGCGTCAGCCGCGGGCTCGTCGACCGTGACCAGGATCGACAGGCTCTCCACGGTCTCCGCCGGCATCGGCTACCTCCCCGTTCGCGGTGCTTCTCCCGTTCGCGGCGCTACTCCCCGTTCGTGGCCCTCGGCCGCTGATCCTATAGCCGTATAGCGGCGCATCTGTCACCGTCCGTCCCGGCCGCGAGAGCTGGGGCGGGACGAACGGCCGTCAAGCCGGGTAACAATGGGCCAGAAGGTGGCGACCGGTGGGGCGGCAGGGGAGGACCAGGAACAGTGAGTGATCCGCTCGGGCCGGTCGGGTTCGTGCTCGGCGGCGGCGGGATGCTGGGCGCAAGCGAGGTCGGGATGCTGGCCGCGCTGCTGGACGCGGGCATCCGGCCGGACATCATCGTCGGGACGTCGGTCGGGGCGATCAACGGCGCCGCGCTGGCGGTCGACCCGACGACCCGCGCGATCGAGCGCCTGACCGACCTCTGGTACGAGCTGGGCACGTCCGACGTGTTCGACGGCGGCCCGGCCCGGCAGCTCGCGACCGTGGCCAAGCACGGTCACCTGCACGCCAACACCACCCTGCGTAATCGGCTGCGGGCCGAACTGCCGGCCGAGATCGAGGACCTGCCCGTCACCTTCCAGTGCGTCGCGGCCAGCATCGAGTACGCCCGCGCCCACTGGTTCACCCGGGGCCCGCTGGTCGAGGCCGTTTTGGCCTCGTGCGCCGTCCCGGCCCTGCTGCCGCCGGTGAAGATCGGCTCCGAGCACTTCGTGGACGGCGGGGTGGTCGACTCGATCCCGGTCGGACGGGCGGTCGAGCTCGGCGCCCAGACCGTGTTCGTCCTGCACGTCGGCCACATCGAGAAGCCGCTGCGCCCGCCGCGCTGGCCGTGGGAGGCCGGGCTGGTCGCGTTCGAGATCGCCCGCCGGCACGGCTTCTCCGACGCGCTGGCCAAGCTGCCCGAGGAGGTCCGGGCCCACATCCTGCCGACCGGCGAGAACTCCGGCCCGGCGGTCGCCGTCCGCTACCGCTCGACGACCGGCGTGCGCCGGCGTATCGAGCGGGCCCGAGTCGCCACCGCCGCCTACCTGGCCGACGCCGGCTTGGCGGCCACCGAGAGGCCCGCCGAGAAGCCCACCGAGAAGCCCACCGAGAAGCCCACCGAAGCGCCGGCCGAGAAGGCCGCCCAGAACCCCGACCAGTCCGGTACCAGTGGCGGCGGCGAACGCACGGGAGCAGATTAACTCACCGTGATCCCGCCGCTCGCCGTCCGCCGCATCCTGGTGGACCCGCTGTTCGCCGCGGCCGCGCTCCTCGCCGCCGCCCTCAGCGGCGCTGTGGCGCTGGTAGCCCTGCTGACCTGGCCACTCGACCGCCGCCTGCGCGCGAGCCGGATCGCCGCGCTGGCCGCCGCCTACCTGCTGGCCGAGTCGGTCGTCCTCATCGCCTGTTTCGGCCTGTGGCTGGCCTGGCCGCTCACCCGCCGCCGGTGGCGCGAGAGGCACCTGGCCGTCCTCGGCACGGCACTGCGGTTCCTCTACGCCGTCGGCGGCCCGCTGACCGGCTTCCGCCTGGAGATCATCGAACCGCCGGCGCCGACCGGCCTCGAGGGCGATGCGCCGGTGCTGGTGCTGTCCCGGCACGCCGGGGCCGGCGACTCGTTCACCCTTATCCAGCTGCTGCTCAACATCCATCATCGCCGCCCGGTCGTCGTCCTGACCGCCCGGCTCCAGCTCGACCCGGCCGTCGACGTGCTGATCCACCGGGTCGGCGGCTGCTTCCTGCGCAACGACGGCGGCGATCCGGCCGCCGCCGCCCGCGTCGGCCGGCACGCATCCGCCCTCACCGAGGGTGACGTTATGGTGATCTTCCCGGAGGGTGGCAACTTCTCCATCAGCCGGCGAATGCGGGCCATCAGCTCGCTCTACCGCCAGGGCCGGCTGCGCCAGGCGATGGTGGCCGAGGAACTCACCCACGTCCTGCCGCCCCGCCCGGCCGGCGTGTTCGCGGCCCTCGCCGCCGAGACGGTCGCCGGCGTGCTGGTCGTCGCCCACACCGGGCTGGACGACCTGGGCGACGTGGGCGACGTCTGGGCCGCCTTACCGCTGCGCCGGCCGCTGCGGCTGCGCTGGTGGTACGAGCCGGTGGCCACCATCCCGACCCCCGAGCCGGCCCGGCTGGACTGGCTGATGGTCCACTGGGCCATCGTTGACCAGTGGATTGACGCCCAGCGACCGGTGTCAAGGCCCGGTGCCCGAGGCGCGCCCGACACGCCTGGCGCGCCCAGGCCGCCCGGCGTCTTACCCTGACCTCGTCGGTGGTGGTCTGGTAGTGGCAGCGGTGGGCGAACACTTTCGGGCATTGGTTCTACCCGTGTGCGGTGGCGGCTAGCGGGCAACCTATCGTTGATCCCGCAACCCGGGTCATCGCGCGCCCTTCGACCGGACCCGGCGGAAGGAGACATCCCGTGCGTACCGGATGTGAGGTGCCGTGAGCCTGTTGACCATCGTGGTGGCCCTGGCCGCGTCGATCTGCTTCGCCTTCAACTCGGCCCTGCAGCATCGAGCAGCCAGTCAGGAGCCCGAGGCGGCGGCACTCGACCCGCGTCTGGTCATCCGCCTGCTGCGGCGCCCCATGTGGCTGGCCGGCAGCGCGGCCAACATCGCCGGCGTGGCTCTGCAGGCCGTCGCGCTCGGCATCGGCGCCCTGATCGTCATCGAGCCGGTCCTGGCTAGCAGCCTGTTCCTGGCCGTGCCGCTGGAGGCGGCGCTCGGCCGGCGCTCGATGCACCGGCGGGACCTGGCCGGCGCGGTCGTCGCCACCGGCGGGCTGGCGGCGTTCCTGCTGGCCGCCGCGCCGGGCGGCGGCGTGCGCTCGCCGTCCGACGTGGCCTGGCTCGTCGCCGGGGCGGCCGTGGTGGCGGTGGCCGCGGTCGTGCTGGTGCTGGCCCGCCGAGCCACCGCCTACCGCCGGGTGACCTTCCTCGGCCTGGCCTGCGGGCTGACCTACGGGGTGACGGCCGCGCTGCTCAAGTCGTGCGCGGAGATCGCCGCCCATCACCCCCTCGGGCTGTTCACCAGCTGGCAGCTCTACGCGATCATGACGCTGGGCGGGGCGGCGTTCGCGCTGAACCAGAACGCGTTCCAGGGCCGGATGACCGCGCCGTTGATCATGATGTCGGTGGCTGACCCGGTCGTCGGGGTCGTGCTCGGCCTGGTCGTGTTCCACGAGCACCTGGCGGCCGGCGGGGTGCGGGGCGCGGTCGTCGGGATCTCCGTCGTGACCATGGTCGTCGGCACCTGGCTGGCCGGGACGGCCGGCGAGCTGGTGACGAATCCCGACGCGACGGGCGTCCCGGGCGACGAGCCGGCTACCGGCGCCGCCGTCGGCCTGGCGGCGGCCGTCGCGGCCGGTCTGGCCGTCGGTGGTGTGGACGGTGTGGACGGCCAGACCGGCGAGGCGTCGGTCAGCGGTGCCCCAGCCTGACCTCGAGGCCGGCCACCGGGCGCGGCGTGTAGTTCTTCTCCAGCCGGGCGATCTCGTCCGGGGTGAGCGTCAGCTCCAGCGACGCGATCGCGTCGGTCAGATGGTGCGGCTTGGTCGTGCCGACGATCGGCGCGGTCACGGCCGCCTGCGCGCTGACCCAGGCCAGCGCGACCTGGGCCCGGCTGACGCCGCGCTCGGTCGCGATCGCGGCCACCTCGTCGACGATCCGCCGGTCGTCGTGGTGGTAGAGCCGGCTGGCGAAGGCGTCGGTCTCGCCGCGCTCGCTCGTCTCGTCCCAGTCGCGGGTCAGCCGGCCCCGGGCCAGCGGGCTCCACGGGATGACACCGATGCCCTGGTCCAGGCAGAACGGGAGCATCTCCCGCTCCTCCTCGCGGTAGAGCAGGTTGTAGTGGTTCTGCATGGTCGCGAACCGGGTCCACCCGTGGGCGTCCGCCGTGTACAGCGCCTTGGCGAACTGCCAGGCGAACATCGACGACGCCCCGAGGTAGCGGGCCTTGCCGGCCTTCACCACGTCGTGCAGGGCTTCGAGCGTCTCCTCGATCGGCGTCGTCGGGTCCCACCGGTGGATCTGGTAGAGGTCGACGTAGTCGGTGCCGAGCCGGCGCAGGCTGGCGTCGATCTCCGTCATGATGACCTTGCGGGACAGGCCGGCCCCGTTGGGCCCCGGCCGCATCCGGGTGAAGACCTTGGTGGCGATCACGACTTCGTCACGCCGGGCGTATTCCTTCAGTGCCCGCCCGGTGATCTCCTCGCTCTGCCCGAACGAGTAGACGTTGGCGGTGTCGAAGAAGTTGATCCCCGCCTCGACGGCCGCCTTGAAGTACGGCCGGGCGTCATCCTCGTCCAACGACCAGTCGTGGGTACCGGCGGCGGCCCCGCCGAAGCTCATGCAGCCCAGGCAGAGCGGGGACACTTCCAGGCCGGTGGAACCCAGCTTCACGTACTCCACGAGAACGGTCTCCCTCGTCGGCGGTGATGACGGACCACGGTGCGCACCTTCCCATGAGCTGCCAGCGCCTCCCATGAGCTGCCAGCGCGACCCGTAGCCGATGTGTTCCCGCCACCGCGGCGATCCCAGGCCGCGGAGTCAGTCCAGCTCGGCGATGGTGATGCCAAGTGCCCCGGCCAGGGAGAACGCCAGCGAGGCCAGGTCGCGGGCGGAGATGGTCGCCCCGCGCAGCGCGGCCGCCCCGCCGACCCCGCCCAGCCGGCAGTCGACCAGCCAGGCGCCGGACATCATCGCCCCGTGCAGCAGGGCACCGGTCAGGTCACAGCCGCGAAACGTCGTCCCGCGCAGGTCGGCCTCGGACAGGTCGGCCTGGCGCAGGTCGCAGTCGACGAACGCGCTTGTGCTCAGCCGCGCGCCCCGAAGCCGGGCCAGGTCGGCCCGGCAGTCGGTGACGGCCAGGTCCCGGGCCCGCAGGCCGGAGAGGTCCAGCCCGGTCAACCGGCAGCCGGACAGCACGACCCGGGTGAACGACGACGACGCCCAGCGCGCGTTCGACAGGTTCGACCGCGTGATCTCCACGTCGGTCAGCGGGACGCGGGTCAGGTGCGCGTCGGGCGCCTCGAGCGCGCGTACGGCGCATCGGCTCAGCTCGGCCCCGCGCAGCTCGGCTCCGGACAGGTCCAGACCGGTCAGCTCGGCACCGGACAGGATGTCGTCGTCGGCCAGGCTCTCGACGAGCCGCGCCTCGGCGGGCAGGGACGGCGGCCGAGGCACGGCTGGCCCGGCGGCGCGGGCCGGCCCTGTGCCAGTCGACGCGGTGCCAGTCGACGCGGTGCCAGTCGATGCGGTGCCAGTCGATGCGGTGCCAGTCGATGCGGTGCCAGTCGACGCGGTGCCAGTCGACGCGGTGCCGGTCGACGCGGCCGGACGGCGGGCGGGAGTCACGCGCGGAACGCTACCGCCGCGGTCCGACATCCCGGCCGGGCGAGGCCTTCGGCCCAGAGCAGACGGATCTGTCAGCCAGCGCCCGGGTCCGGCAGGGTGGAGCCCGACGGAGACGAGTGCCAGGTCGAATGTCAGGAGGACGCGGTGGCGGTCACCACTGTCGATGTACAAACCCCGGACGGGACCATGGACGTGGAGGTCCGCGGGCCGGCCGACGCCCCCACCGTGATCTTCCTGCCCGACGCCGGCGGGATCCGCCCGGTCATGCGGGACATGGCCGAGCGGCTGGCCGCCGGCGGCTACCGGGTCGCGCTGGCGAACATCCTCCACCGGTCCGGCCCGCTCGAGGAGGGCTGGGCGGCCCACGCCTTCAGCGACCCGGCCGTGCGCGCCCGCATGATGGACGTGATCGCGCTGGCCACCCACGACGCCGTCATGCGGGACGTCGGAGCCCTGCTTGACGCGCTGGGCCCGGCGCAGCGCCCGGTGGCCACCGTCGGCTACTGCCTCGGCGGGGCCCGGTCGTTCGGCGCGGCCGGCGCGTACCCGGGCCGGGTCGCCGCCGCCGCGTCCTTCCACGGCGGCAACCTGGCGGCCGACAAGCCCGACAGCCCGCATCACCTGACCGGCGCGATCAGGGGCGAGCTGTACTTCGGGGTGGCGGCGGACGACCCCAGCTTCCCGCCCGAGCAGGAGAAGCGGCTGGTCGCGGCCCTGGACGCGGCCGGCGTCCGCTACGACCTCGAGCACTACGAGGCCCGGCACGGGTTCGCCGTCGCGGACAACCCGTCCTACGACCAGGCGGCGGACGCGCGTCACCAGGCCGCGCTCGCGGCGCTGCTGAAGCGGACGATCGGCGCCGGCTGAGACCCGCGGGGCTCAGCCGGCGCTCAGGTGGGCGACGTCGTTGAACACCGCCGGTTCCAACCGCCCGTCGGCCGCCTCCCAGCGGCTGATGGACGCCTCCTCGATCGAGCCGGCGGCGGCCAGGCGGGCCAGGTCTCGCTCGTCCAATGACTCCAGGATGTAGCGGATCATCAGCACCACGGCGTCGTGCGCGACGAGCAGCACCCGCTCGCCCGGCGCGTCCAGGCGCAGGTCGGTCAGGAAGCTCCGCAGCCGCAACGCGACGTCGACCAGCGCCTCACCGCCCGGCGGGCGGTAGTAGAAGTCGCCGAAGAACTGCCGCCGCCGGACCTCGTCGGGGTACTTGGCCTTGATCCCGCGCGGGGTCATCAGCTCGAGGACGCCGAGCTCACGGTCGCGCAGCCGTTCGTCGGCGACCGTCCGGTCCGGCGCGGCGCCCGCGTCGCGCAGCCGGGTGAGCACCGCCCGGGTCGTCTCGACGGCCCGGGCGTAGGGCGAGGAGACCACCACCGTCACGGCCCGTTCGGCCGGGCGGGCGGCCAGCGCGGCGCCCAGTGCGTCCACCTGGGCCCGGCCGCGGTCGGTAAGCGGGACGTCGGCGTCCCGCATGTTCAGCCCGGCGTCGTGGCGCCGCAGGTCACGGGCCTTGGCCAGGGCCGGCCCGGCCGTGCTCTCCCCGTGCCGGACGACGATCAGCTCGGCCACCGTCCCGGCCGCCAGCGCGTTCATCGGCCCATCCAACCGGACGAGCGCGTCAGCGGCGCATGCCGGTCAGGATGTAGCCGGCCTTCCGCCAGGTCTCCGGCCCGCAGATCCCGTCGACGGGGATCGCGCCGAACCAGGCTGACCGGTAGGCCTGCAACGAGCCGACGCGAGCCTGTGTCCGCGCCCCGTAATTTCCGTCGGGGTCGAGCCGGTTCGGGTCGCCGCTCGTCGCCTCGTGGCCGAAGATGATGTTCAGCGCGTTCTGGAGGTCGACGACGTTCTGGCCGCTGTCGCCCGGCCGAAGCGTCGGCTTGCCCGCGAAGCGGTTGCGGGGGTCGGACGGGGCCGCGCGGGTCGCCGCCGCGAGGATCGCGCCCCGCCGGCCGGCCCGCAGCGCCCCAGGGCAGTTGTGGCCGCCCCAGGCGGCGCCGCCCATCGAGTGGGTGCCGATGCCGCGCCCGTTGACGCTGTCGGTAACCGCGGCCGGCCAGCCGAACTGGGCCATGCCCCAGGCATAGAACTCGCCCAGGCGCTGGATCTGGATGGCGGTGTAGTCCTCGTGCGGGAAGCCCTCACACTCGCAGGAGATCCAGTACGGGTTGCCGGCGACCTCGGCCCAGGCCTTGCGGTCGAACGGGACGTACTGCTCGAAGACCCCCGTCTTGGACACCCAGAGATGGGAGCTGACCTGGTTGGCCGCCGTGTTGAAGTAGCCGAACAGGGAGCCGTTGCCCACCTGGACATGCGGGATCAACCCGCGGGTGGGCAGGACCATGCCGGTGGACGAGTTCGCCACCGGCCGGTACGTGGCCGCCGGGTACAGGGTCGCGGCCATGCTTCACCTCCGTCGTCGCCGGACCCGGTTCGCCGCCGGGCCGGTCCGTCGTCTGCGACCGTCCGTCACAGCCATGACCGTCACAGCCAGGACCGTCACAGCCAGGACCGTCACAGCCATGACCGTCACAGCCATGACCGTCACGACCAGGACCGTCACAACAATGAGCGATCTGTCCGGTGGCCAGCTCACCGGGGGTCGCCGCGGGGCGGTGCTCCCGGCAGCGGGCAGCCAGCGGAGGCCCGGGTGCGCCGGGATGCGTCGCCATTCCGCGATGACGAAGATTCGGTCAGTGACAGAATCTGGCGGCATCGCGCGCATCGACAGCGGAAAGCCAGCATCTGGACGCGCTGTAGTCGGCTGGTGTATTCCATCTCACGGAAGATCTTCGCGATCCGGTCGATCGAGAAGCGGTTGTGCGTCCCGTCGGGCCTGACCGGCGTCAGTGCCACCAGTTGCTGAGCGCGGACAGGTGCCGGTTCATCCGGTGGCGGGCCAGCGGCACGTCACCGGCCAGGATCGCCTCCACCACCGGCCGGTGGGCCCGGTTCACCACCTCGACGACCTCGTCGGGCGTCGAGCCCGGGTGGCTCGCGTCATCGGGCGCGGGCAGGTGGCGGGCCCAGACACCGATGATGATCCGTAGGAACAGGGCGAGGATCGGGTTGCCGGACTCCTCGGCGATCGCGGCGTGCAGGCCGTGGGCCCGTTCACCGATCTCGGCCCAGCCCGTGCCCGGCTCGAGCACCAGGGCCTCACCCAGGCGGCGGGCGACCTCCCGGTCGTCCCTTCGGGCCGCGACCCGGTCGAGCGCGCCCAGTTCGATCGCCCCGCGCACGGACCGCAGGTCCGCCAGGCCGATCTTCTGGTAATCGAGGTAGATCGCGGCGGCCTCGATGCTGGCCGACGGGTCCGGCTCGGCGACCACGAGGCCACCGCCGGGGCCCCGGCGCATCTCGGCGACCGAGTGGTATTCCAGGATGCGCACGGCCTCGCGGAACACCGCCCGGCTGACGTCCAGGCGGGCCAGCAGCTCCGGCTCGGATCCCACGACGTCGCCGGTCTTCGCCCCGATCCGCGCGATGTCGGCGATCATGCGGCGGGCGATCGTCTCGGCCAGTTTGCGCTTGCCGACGCCGACGCCGACGCCGACGCGGTCGCCGGGCCCCGGCCGCGGCGAGCGGGTGATGGGGCGCTGCGCAATCGAAACCATCTGCTCCCGGACGGCCTCGAGGTGCCGGGTCGCGCGGTGCTCGGCCTGGGCCTCGTCGCCGGCGATGATGGCGTCGGCCAACGCGTGGTGTGCCCGCGCGGACTCGCGGTTCACCGCCTCGACCTCGGCCGGGCCCGGCGCGGTCGGGCTCTCGGCGTAGATGTCGGTGAGCTGGACCAGGACGTCGATGAACAGGTTCAACGCCGGGTTGCCCGACAGTTGGCCCAGGGTCAGGTGCAGCTGGTCGTGCCCGGTGCCGCCCGGCTGCCCGGCCGACGCCGGCTCGACGGGTAGAGCCCGGCGCAGCCGGATGATGCCCGCCTCGGTCAGCCGCCCGGCGGCGAGCCGGGCGGCCAGCGGCTCCAGGAGCAGGCGAGCGGCCAGCAGATCCTCGACGCTGGCCTCGATGTATTCCAGGTAGATCACCAGCGCGGCCGTGAGCGGGGTCGCGTCCGGGGCCAGCACCACCAGCCCGCCGGACGGGCCGCGGCGCATCGCGGCCACCTCGTGGTGCTCGACCAGGCGGACGGCCTCGCGCAGGACCGCCCGGCTCACGCCGTAGCGTTCGCGCAGGTCGTTCTCGCTGCCGAAGACCTGGCCCACCGGCCAGCCGGCGGTCGCGATGTCGGCCTCGATCCGCTGGGCGACCTGGGCCGCCAGCTTCGGTGACCGCTCACGGCCCGACCGGGCAGGTGCTCGCGGCGGCGCCGTCCCGGGGACGGCCGTACCGAGGCCGGCCGTCCCGGAGAGATGGGATCGCACCGCGGGCGAGTCCCTTCGGAAGGGGGCCAGGGTCACAAGCTTAAGGAAAGCTGATCTCCAGAATACCCATCTCTGGTTTTACCGCGGTGTTGTGGGGCTTCAGCCGATCCAGCCGACCGGCCGGGCCGCGTACAGGTCGCGCAGCAGCGCGGCCTCGGCCGCGTGGTGGATCAGCTCGTCCAGGACGTGCAGGAGGAACGTGCGCCGGCTGCCCCGCCCCATCCGCCCGGCCACCGCGCCGATCGGCGCGCTCAGCGACTTCTCCGTCGTCCCGACCAGGACCGTGTTCCAGGTGATGTAGGCCGTGTCGAGCGCGATCAGGGCGTCGGCGCCACGGCCCGGGGCGGCCGGTGGCTCGTCGTCGCCTCCGTTTTCGCCGATCCCGCGCCGCGACGTCCCGGGCTGGCCGAGCCAGGACGCGTTCCGGTCGGCCTGCAGGAGGTCGATCAGGTGGCACAGCCGCCAGGCCAGCGTGGTCAGCGCCGGGGGCTGGCCCGGCGGGCTGGGCGGATCGGCCCGGAAAGTCCCGTCCGGCCCCGGCCGGACCGTCGCGCAGTGGGGTGCCGGCTCCCAGAAGTACTCGTCGTCGGTGAGGCCGTCCATGCGGCGCCGGAACCGGCGCCAGACATAGTCGGAGAGCTCCACCAGGTCGTCGCGAGCCGTCTTCATGGGCTTCAACCCTAGGCCGATCCGGGCGGAGGGCCCGACGGCCCGACGCGCCACGACGTGGGCTGACCCGCCGGATGCGCCCCCTTGGTCCCCGGGGCGGGTATAAGACGTCTCTGGCCGGTCCGGACCGGCCATTCCCCCGTCGCAACGGAGCAGGGAGAACTGATGATCGACGTTGACGCCCAGATCAACGCCGTCCGGCGTGGCGTCGGCAGCCGCGTCCGCGAGCCCGCCTCGCCCGGCGGGGCGGTCGGGGCGGTCGAGGCGGTCGAGGCGGTCGAGGCGAAGGTGGTGACGGTCAGCCAGACCTTCCCCGTTCCCCCCGAGGAGGTCTGGCCGGCGCTGACCCGAGCGGACAGGATCGCCCGCTGGTTCCTGCCGGTGTCCGGGGACCTGCGCGTCGGCGGCCACTACCAGCTGGAGGACAACGCCGGCGGGCGGATCGAGCGCTGCGAGCCCCCGCGCGCGTTCGCGGTGACCTCGGAGCTCGGCGGCCGGACGAGCTGGGTCGAGGTGACCCTGCGCCCGGCCGGTGACGGCGCGACCGAGTTCTCCCTCGACCACATCACCCTGGCCGACGACGTCTGGGCCACCTTCGGCCCGGGCGCCATCGGCGTCGGTTGGGACCTGGCCCTGATGGGGCTGGCCCTGCACCTGGCCTCCGGCCGGGTCGTGGACCGGGCCGAGAGCGCGGCCTGGGCCCTCTCCCCGGACGGGGCCCGGTTCATGACCAGCAGCAGCCACAGCTGGGGCGCCGCCCACGCCGCGGCCGGCGCGCCGCTGGCCGAGGCCGACGCGGCCGTCGAGCAGGTGATCGCGGCCTACACCGGCACCCTCGAGCCGGCGCCCGCCCACTGAGCCAACCTGCCGCCCTCCGCGACCGGGGGCTCCGCCCATTCTCCCGGTCGCTTCGGGCGGGTCGCCAACCTGCCGCCCTCCGCGACCGGGGGCTCCGCCCATTCTCCCGGTCGCTTCGGGCGGGTGGCCGCGCCCGCCCCTCCAGGCGCCTCAGCAGATGCGGGGTAGCTGTTCACCCAACGGCAGATCGACGATCCGGCTGGCGCCGAGCCCGGTCCGCGCCGTGACGATCCCGGGATGGTCCTCGACGGCGGTGCCGATGATCGCCGCGTCCCGGCCCAGCGGGTGGTCCCGCATCGCGGCCAGGACGCGCTCGGCGGCGCCGGGCGCGACGAACGCGACCAGCTTGCCCTCGTTGGCCACGTAGAACGGATCGAGGCCGAGCAGTCCGCAGGCGTCGGCGACTGCTGGCGGAACCGGCACGTCCCGCTCGTTGATCTCCACGCCGACCCCGGCGCCGGGCCCGCCGGCGCCGCCGGCCGCGCGGGCGATCTCGTTCAGCGCGGCGGCCAGACCGCCCCGGGTCGGATCGCGCAGGGCGTGGACGCTTCCGCCGCCGCCGCCGCCGCCGCCACCGCGGCCGCTGGCGCTCCCGCGGCCGGCGCCGCCGCCGACGGCCAGCATCGCCTCGACCAGCCCGGTCAGCGGCGCCGTGTCGCTGGCCAGCTCGGTGGCGAAGCTCAGCCCGTCCCGGCAGGACAGCACCGTGACCCCGTGCACGCCGATCTGTCCGCTGACCAGCACCGCGTCGCCCGGCCGGACCCGGGACGGACGGATGTCGACCCCGCCGGCCAGCACCCCGACCCCGGCCGTGGTGATGTACACGCCGTCGCCGTGGCCGGCGTCGACGACCTTGGTGTCGCCGGTGACCAGGCGGACGCCGGCCGCCGTCGCGGCCCGGCCCATGGCCCGCGCGACCCGGCTCAGCTCGGCCAGCTCCAGGCCCTCCTCCAGGATGAACGCGACCGACAGCCACAGCGGCCGCGCCCCGGAGACCGCCAGGTCGTTGACCGTCCCGTTGACGGCCAGCTCGCCGATCGACCCACCCGGGAAGAACAGCGGCCGTACGACGTAGGAGTCGGTCGAGAAGGCCAGCTGGGCACCGGCGGTGCCCAGCGGCAGCGGGTCGGTCAGGACCGCGCAGTCGCCCAGCCCGTCCGGGTCGCCGGCCGTCCCGGCCGGGCCGAACGCCGGCAGGAACAGGTGCTCGACCAGCTCGGCCGACATCGCCCCGCCGCCGCCGTGGCCCATGACGACCCGCGGGTAGTCGCGCAGCGGGGCCGGACAGGTCCAGGCGGACAGGTCGGCGGCCAGGTCTGGACGGGACGGTGCCGCCGTCATACCTGTGTCGCCGTCATGACTGGCCGCCGTCATGACTGGGCCGCCCGTCATGACCGGCCCGCCGGCTCGAGCCGCCGGTACAGGTAGTAGGCCGCGCAGGCGCCCTCGGAGGAGACCATCGTCGCCCCGAGCGGCCGGCGCGGCGTGCAGGCCGTCCCGAACGCGGCGCACTCGCGCGGCTTGATCAGGCCCTGGAGCACCTCGCCCGAGCGGCACTCGGTCGACTCGGCGCCGCCCGTCCCGGCCACCTCGAACCGACGCTCGGCGTCGTACTCCCGGTAGGCGGCGGCGAGGCGCCACCCGCTGGCCGGGATCGTGCCAATGCCCCGCCAGGCCCGGTCGGTCACGGTGAAGACGTCGGCCAGCATGGCCTGGGCGGCCGGGTTGCCCTCGGCCGGGACGGCCCGTGGGTAGGCGTTCTCGACCCGGTGCTCGCCCGCCTCGAGCTGGATCACCGCCCGGCGGATGCCGGCCAGGATGTCCAGCGGCTCGAAGCCGGTGACGACGATCGGCACCCGGTAGCGCTCGGCCAGCGCCGGGTACTCCGACGTCCCCATCACACTGCACACGTGGCCGGCGGCCAGGAAGGCCCGGACCCGGCAGGCCGGCGACTCCATGATCGCGGCGATCGCCGGCGGGACGAGGACATGCGAGACCAGTAGCGAGAAGTTGGCCAGGCCGGCCCGTCGGGCCTGGTAGACGGCCATCGCGTTGGCCGGCGCCGTCGTCTCGAAGCCGATGCCGAAGAACACGACCTGGCGCTCGGGGTTTTCCCGGGCGATGCGCAGCGCGTCCAGCGGCGAGTAGACGACCCGGACGTCCCCGCCGGCGCTCTTCACGCCGAACAGGTCGGTCGCGCTGCCCGGGACGCGCAGCATGTCACCGAAGGAGCAGAAGATCACCTCGGGTCGAGCCGCGATCTCCAGTGCCTTGTCGATCATCTCGACCGGGGTGACGCAGACCGGGCAGCCGGGCCCATGGATCATCTCGATCTCGTCCGGCAGGAGCTGGTCGATGCCGTGCCGGATGATCGAGTGGGTCTGGCCGCCGCAGACCTCCATGATCGGCCATGGCCGGGTCGTCACCGCCCGGATCTCGCTGAGCAGCCGCGCGGCCAGCTCGGGATCGGCGAACTCGTCCAGGTACTTCATGACACCACCCGCTTTCCTTCTCCGCCCGCGCCGACCCCGTCAGGGCCGACCCCGTCCGCGCCGACCCCGTCCGCGCCGACCCCGTCAGGGCCGCCCCCGTCAGGGCCGAACTCCTCGGTCAGCAGGCCGAGGCCGGCGAACGAGGCCAGGGTCGCCTTCGCCGACGCCTCGTCCAGGCGCTGGATCGCGAACCCGACGTGGACGATCACGTAGTCGCCCGTCGTCACGTCCGGGAGGTATTCCAGGCAGACCTGCTTGGTCAGGCCGCCGAAGTCGACCTCGGCCATCAACGTGCCCTCGCGCCGCTCGACGGCGGCGACCCGGCCCGGTACGGCGAGACACAAGGCGATCAGTCCTCTCCATCGTCAACGGGGCTGCCCTCGCCGGCCCCCGGCCGGGCGCCCGCCACCATCAGCTGGCCCAGCGCCAGCCCACCGTCGCCCGGCGGCACCCGCCGGGGGCGGACGACGTCGAAACCGGCCGCCCGCAGCGCCCGGCTCGTCCCCGACAGCAGCAGCGCGTTGGCGAACACGCCGCCGCCGAGCGCGACCGTGCCCAGCTCGCCCGCGCCCGGTCGGTGCTCGAGGCGGGCCCGGGCGGCCAGCGTGACGACCAGCGCGACCAGCGCCTCGTGGAAGCGGGCCGCCATCGCCTCGACGGCGGCGCCGGCGCGCAGGTCGGTCACGATCGAGCGCAGGACCGGCCCCGCGTCCGCCGCCAGCGGCGCCCCCGCCGCCGGTCGCGCGGCCAGGCCGAACCGGTAGCCGCCGGTCCCGAGCGCGCACAGCGGGCCGCCCGCGCGGGCCGCGCCCTCCAGCTCGATGGCCGCCCGGGCCTCGTAGTCGGCCACCGGGCAGAGGCCGAGCAGCGCGCTGACCGCGTCGAACAGCCGTCCGGCGCTCGACGTCGGCACGCAGCCGGTGCCGGTGGCCAGCAGCCGGGCCAGCGTGTCGCGCTCGGCTGGTGTCGCCGCCGCGACCGGTGGCAGGTCGTCGTCCCAGGCGATGCCGGCCGCGAACAGGTGGGCCAGCGCCATCCGGTACGGCCGGCGGACGGCGGCGTCGCCGCCGGGCAGCGGGACGTAGCGCAGGTGCGCGAAGCGCTGGAAACCCCGGTAGTCGGCGATCAGGGCCTCACCGCCCCAGATCGCCCCGTCGGGGCCGTAGCCGGTGCCGTCGAAGGCGAACCCGAGCACCGGCTCGGACCCGTCGAGGCCGGCGTCGGCCATGACCGCGGCGATGTGGGCGTGGTGGTGCTGGACGCGGGCCACCGGCCGGCCGGCCGCGGCCTGCCGGGCCCAGGCACGGGAGGCGTAGCCGGGGTGGGCGTCGGCGGCGAGGCGGCGCGGCACCACCCCGGTCAGGTGGGAGAGATGGTCGGCGGCCCGCCCCAGCGTCGTGAGCGTGGCCAGGTCGTCGAGGTCGCCGACGTGCCCGGACAGCCAGGCCGTTCGGCCCGAGCCCAGGGCGCAGACGTTCTTCATGTCGCCGCCGGCGGCCAGCGTCGGTTCGAGGGCGGCCGGCAGCGGTACCGGCAGGGGAGCGTAGCCGCGGGAGCGGCGCAGCAGCACCGGCTCACCGTCGACGACCCGCAGCACCGAGTCGTCGCACGGGATGTGGATCGGCCGGTCGTGGCGTAGCCAGCCGTCGGCCAGGTGGGCCAGGCGGCGGGCCGCGTCGGCGTCGTCGGCCGCGATCGGCTCGCCGCCCAGGTTGCCCGACGTCATCACCAGGGCCCGGGGGCCGACACCGAAGCCGGCCGCGTCGGGATCGGCGAACAGCAGGTGGTGGACGGGGGTGTAGGGCAGCATCAGCCCGAGGTCGGGGGCGCCGGGGGCGACCGCGGCGGCCAGCCGGGGCGCCGGGCGCCAGGGCCGGGGCCGGGGCCGGGCCAGGACGATCGGGCGGGCCGGGCTGGTGAGCGCGGCCGTCTCGGCCCCGTCCAGCTCGCCCCCGTCCAGCTCGACCAGCGCGGCCGCCGTCGCCAGGTCCGCCGCCATCACCGCGAACGGCTTGTCGCCTCGCCGCTTGCGCTCCCGCAGCCGGGCCACGGCGGCCGGGTCGCTCGCCCGGCAGGCCAGGTGGTAGCCGCCGACGCCCTTCACGGCCAGGATCGCCCCCGCCGCCAGCAGGCGCCGGGCCGCGGCCAGCGCCGCCCCGTCGCCCCGGACCGCCGTGCCGTCGGCGGCGACGAACTCCAGGCGCGGCCCGCAGCTCGGGCAGGAGATCGGCTGGGCGTGGAAGCGGCGGTCGGCCGGGTCGGCGTACTCGCGGGCGCACTCGGCGCACATCGGGAAGCCGGCCATCGTCGTCACCGGCCGGTCGTAGGGCAGGTCGGTGATGATCGTGAAGCGGGGGCCGCAGTTGGTGCAGGTGATGAAGGGGTGGCGGTAGCGGCGGTCGGCCGGGTCGGTCAGCTCGCGCAGGCAGTCGTCGCAGGTGGCGACGTCCGGCGGGGCCAGCGTCCGGTGGCCGGCGCCGGCTCGGCCTGGCGCGGCCGGCCCGGGCACGGGCTGGGACGCGACGATCCGGAAGCCGCGCTCGCCCCGGTACGGGACGGCCGTGGCGGTCACCGCCTCGACGACGGCCAGCGGCGGCGGCTGGTCCCGCAGTCGGCGGGCGAACGCGTCCAGCGCCGCCGGCGGGCCCTCGACGGCGACCTCGACGCCCGTCCCGTCGTTGCGGACCGAACCGGCCAGGCCGAGCTCGGTCGCGCAGGCGTGGACGAACGGCCGGAAACCGACGCCCTGGACCAGCCCGCGCACCCGGATGTGGCGGCGTTCCGGCGTGGCGGCCGCGGCCGCCGGCGGGGAGAGGCTCATCGTCTACCCGGCCTCGTCTACATGGCCCGAATGGCCAGGTAGCGGCGCAACGCCGGCATCTCGTCACGGGCGATCTTCGTGGTCAGGCCGGCCGCCGCCAGCCACAGCACGATCTTCGGCCTCTTCATCGCTTCCTCCCTGGTCGTCCTTGGGCGCCGGCTGGACTCAGCCGGGCGGCAGGTTCGGCATGGCCTCGATGATCGGTTCGTGGCGGCGGGCGCGGATGCCGGTCGAGCGGCGCGCGTCCGCGGTGCCGTCACGGTGGTGGCCGGCCTGCCGCTCGTAGTTGCCGACGGCGTTGCCGGTGGGCACGCCAGGGGTGTGGGCGCTGGCGTCGATCGCGACGTCGGGTTCGCCGACCCGGATGGGGGCCATGGTTGTCTCCTCTCTTCGCGGTCTCAGCGGGTGGGCAGCGCGGCGAAGAACTCCCTGATCGCCGGGTGCACGGTCGAGCCGCCGGACAGGCCGGTCCACTCCCGGCGCAGCACGGCGACCAGGCGGAAGCAGGCGTCGATCGGGACGATCCAGCGTTCGTCCGCGCCGCGGGCGGTGTCGATCAGCAGCGCCTCCACCCGGGGCTGGAGGGTGGCCAGCGCCGGGCAGGCGGCCCGCGCCGCCGCCCAGGCCGGCGGGTCGATCTCGTGCCGGGTCGCGCCGATCGGGCTCGGGTACTGGGCCAGCGCGCGCCCGCCGTCGTCCACGACGACGAACAGCAGCCCGACCGGGACACCCAGGACGTCCGGGGGGAGCGCCGGAAGCCGCTCGTAGCGGGTCGGGACCAGGCGCAGCTGGGCGCCGCCGGCCCCGTCCCGGTCGAACAGGGTGAGGCAGGCCCGGCAGACGCAGCGCGGCTCGTCGGCCGCGAGGTCCAGCACGTGCCGGTGCCGGCCGGCCTGAGGCCCGGGCTGGTTGGCTGGGGACGGGCCCACCCGCGATCCGCACAGGTCACACCGCTCGGCGGCGGCCGCCGCGGCCGTACTGACCGGGCTCGGCCGCCGGATCACCCGGGTGAGCGCGCCGGCCGTCACGGCCTCGACCCGACCGGGATCCGGCGGCGGACGGAGTCCAGCGGCAGGAACGCCGCCGGGCGGCGGGCGTGCGCGGGCGTCTCGTCGGCGGCCACGGCCACCTCCGTCACCTCGGGCGCGACGGCCAGGACCGCCTCGCGCGCGACGGCGGCGACCTCGCCCAGGTCGGGCCCGCCGCCGCCGCTGCCGCACCCGCACCCGCCGCCAGCGGAGGTGGAGGCGGCGGAGGCGGCGGGCGCGGCGGCGGTCACGCGCAGCGTCGCCGTCGTCCCGTCGAGCCCGGCCAGCGTCGCCGCCGCGCCGTGGGCGGCCAGCTCCGGCGCCAGCCGGTCCAGCGCCGCCGCGATCCGCGGGCCGGGCGGGTCCGGGTGCACGCCGTGCAGGACGAGCAGGTGCGCCAACAGCTCGTCGCCGGCGAACGCGGCCCGCGCGGGCGGGGCGTCCGCCAGCAGGGCGACGGTCCGGGCCAGCGCCTCCCCGTACACCTCGGTCAGCAGGTGCACGGCGTCCAGCGCCGTCCGCGCGGTCGGCCCCGGCGCCTGCTCCAGGCGTTCGAGCCGCTCGTCGAGGGCGGCCAGCCGCTCCCGCACGGCCGGGTCGTCCAGCCGCTCAGCCATGCCCGGCTCAGCCATGCCCGGCTCAGCCACGCCCTCCTCGGCCATACGCGGCTCAGCCATGCCCGCCTCCGGCTCCGGCACCGAGCATCGGCGAGTGCGACTGGGTCAGCGTCCGTCCGCCGCCCAGGTACATGTGGACGCCGCAGGGCAGGCAGGGGTCGAAGCTGCGGACCGCGCGCATGATGTCGACGCCCATGAACTCGTCCGGGCCGTTCTCCTCGAAGATCGGCATGCCGCCGACGGCGTCCTCGTACGGGCCGGGGGTGCCGTAGCTGTCGCGCGGGCTGCCGTTCCACGGTGTCGGCGGGTACGGGTGGTAGTTCGCGATCTTCCCGTCGCGCACGACGAGGTGGTGGGAGAGCACGCCGCGCACGGCCTCGTGGAAGCCGCAGCCGATCGTCTCGTCCGGAACCTCGAAGTCGGTGAACACCTTCGTGTCCCCGGAGCGGATCCGTTCCTGGGCCTTGTCCAGGAAGTACAGCGCCATCGCCGCCGAGTAGGCCACGAAGTACACCCGGGCCCGGTTGCGCTCGATCGCGTTCGACCAGGGCGGGATCTTCCAGTCCAGGGTCGTCTCCGGCATTGTCTCGCTCTTCGGCAGCGAGATCCGGACGCTGCCGCCGGTGGCCTGCACGTACGGCGTGTCGACCAGGCCGGCCAGCGCCGTCGTGTACAGGCGGGCGAACGGGCCGCCGCCGGTGTCCAGAGCTAGGTGCTCGGTGGTGCTCGAGTCGTACCAGCGCGGGCTCATCACCCAGCTGTACCGGTCGTCGAAATCACGCTTCGCCGGCTCGGGCAGAGTGGTCTGGTTCCACGGGTGGCGCATGTCGACCGGATTGCCCAGCGGGTCACGGCTCACGAACGGCTCCTCGTTCACCCAGTCGCCGTAGAACGAGCTGCCGAGCAGGATGCGCAGGCCCAGGTTGATGTCGACCAGGTTCGTCGTGATGAGTTTCCCGTCGACGACGATCCCCGGGGTGACGTACATCGCCTTGCCCCAGGAGTTCATGTTCTCGTAGCGGTAGTCGCAGACCGTCGGGTCCTGCCAGGCCCCCCAGCAGCCGAGCAGAACGCGGCGCCGGCCGACCTCCTCGTAGCCGGGCAGCGCCTCGTAGAAGAAGTCGAAGACGTCGTTGTTCATCGCCACCGACTTCTTCACGAAGTCGAGGATGGACACCAGCCGGCTGGCGTAGTCGGTGAGCAGCGTCGGCTCCGGCATCGTCCCCACGCCGCCGGGATAGACGGTGGAGGGGTGGACGTGGCGGCCCTCCATCAGGCAGAACATCTCGCGGGTGACCCGGGAGACCTTCAGGGCCTCCCGGTAGAAGTCGCCCTCGAACGGGTTGAACGAGCGCATGATGTCGGCGATCGTGCGCCGGCCGTGGACCTCGGCGCCCGGCGCCGGGGTCTTCTCGGCCCGGGTCAGCACGCTCGGGTTGGTCTTTTTGACCATCGCCTCCGAGTAGTCCACGAACACCAGGTTGTCCTGGAAGATCGTGTGGTCGAACATGTACTCGGCGGCCTCGCCCAAGTTCACCACCCACTCCGCCAGCGGCGGCGGCTTGATGCCGTAGGCCATGTTCTGCGCGTAGACCGAGCAGGTGGTGTGGTTGTCGCCGCAGATGCCGCAGATCCGGCTGGTGATGAAGCCGGCGTCGCGCGGGTCCTTCCCCTTCATGAACAGCGAGTAGCCGCGAAACAGCGACGACGTGCTGTGGCACTGCGCGACCCGCCGGTTCGCGAAGTCGATTTTCGTGTAGATACCGAGGTTGCCGATGATCCGGGTGATCGGGTCCCAGGCCATCTCGACGAGCTGGCCGGATGACTCCCGGGCCTCGCGCCGCGTTGTTCTCGCCGCCATGTCACGCCTCCCCGGTCCTGGTGTCATGTCCTTCCGGTCGGCTCTCCGGCCGCCAGCGCGGGTTGTAGCCGGTCGTCAGCACGGGCCGGGAATGCCGCCACTTCGGCTCCTTGTCCATCGTCCCGGCGGTGATCCCGCGCAGCCGCCGGATGACGGCGCCGTACGGTTTGCTCAGGGTGACCGACAGGCTCGAGCCGGGCGGCGCGTCCATGAACGGCATGAACTTGTCCGGGAATCCCGGCATGGTGCAGCCGATGCAGATGCCGCCGACGTTCGGGCAGCCCCCCAGGCCGCCCATCCAGCCCCGCTTCGGCACGTTGCAGCTCACCACCGGGCCCCAGCAGCCGTCCTTCACCAGGCATTTCGGCGAGTTGTAGTCCTTCGCGAAGTCCCCCTGCTCGTAGTAGCCGGCCCGGTCGCAGCCCTCGTGCACCGTCCTGCCGAACAGCCACTGCGGCCGGCCGAGATCGTCCAGCGGGGGCGGCGGCGCGGAGCCGGCCGCGTGGTAAAGCACCCAGGTCAGGGTCTCCATGAAGTTGTCCGGCTGGACCGGGCAGCCCGGCACGTTGACGATCGGCAGGCCGCCGGCCGAGGTGAAGTCCTTGCCCAGGTAATCGCCCAGGCCCATGGCGCCGGTCGGGTTGCCGGCCATCGCGTGGATGCCGCCGTAGGTCGCGCACGTCCCGATCGCGACCACCGCCCAGGCCCGGTGGGCCAGCTGGTCGATCCACCAGTTCACCGTGAGGGGCTCGCCGGTGACGACGTCGTTGCCGAACGACGTCCAGTAGCCCTCGCCGTTGATCGTCTCGTTCGGGATCGACCCCTCGATGACCAGGATGAACGGGCTCAGCTCGCCGTCGGCCGCCGAGCGGAACGGCGCCAGGTACTCCTCGCCGCCCAGCGTCGGGGAGAGCACCTTGTTGTGCAGGTGGACGGTCGGCAGCCCCGGGATGAGGCCGGCCACGACGTCCTCGATGGACGGCTGGCTGGCCGCGGTGACCGAGACGGTGTCGCCGTCGCAGCTCATTCCCTCGGAGATCCACAGGATGTGCATTTCGTCGAACTCGGGGCCGCTTGCTGGCGGTGGTCCGGTCGCGGGTAACGGCGCGTGGACGGTCATCGGACGTGCCTCCGTTTCTCGCTTTCGCTCGGGGGGCTGGTCGTGCCTGGACGCGGTACGCCGGGTTCGGCGCGGACGATCTCGATTGCCCGGCTGACCATGGCGGTCGCCTCGTCCAACGCGGCCCGTACCGGCGCCGACAGGCCGCTGCTCTCGGCCAGCACCGCCGGCCGGCAGCCGACGACGACGGCCCGGGCCAGCCGCCCGCCCAGCGTGTGCAGCAGGGTGAGGACGGCCTCGGGATGCAGGCTGTGCGCGTCGAAACCGGGCCGCGCCGGACCGGCCTCGGTCGAGGCCGGGGGCGGCGGGCAACCGTCGACGTCGAGGTCGATGATCGCCAGCGTGCCCGGTGGGGCGTCCAGCGGCGCCGCGTCGACCATGACCACCGTCGTGTAACGGCCGCTGAGCAGTTCGTAGGCCAGGTGGACGCCGCGGATGCCGTAGTCGGCGACGTCGACGCCGGGCGGCAGGCTGGCCGGATCGATGCGCCGCACCACCTCGACGCCGAAACCGTCGTCGCCGAGGAAGATGTTGCCGATACCGGCGACGAGGGTGCGCCCGCCGGTCGTGTCCGCCGCCGGAATGGCGGCGCGCAGGGCCGCCACCTCCGCGCTGTCGCGCGCGTCGGTCGTCATCGGCCTCCACCGCCCTCGCCGCCGCCGTCGCAGGGGCCGCCGCTGTCGCACGGGCCGCCGCTGTCGCACGGGACGACCTCGTCCGGGGTGAAGTAGTAGAAGCGGCCGCGGTCGCGGTGCAGGTCGGCGCCGGGATCGTCGGCCAGGCAGACGGCCAGGCGCTGGGTGCCGTCGACGTCGTGCAGGACGGCCTCGACGGATGCCAGCCGGCCGGCCAGGAACATGTCGTGCGCGTCGGTGCCGGCCTGCCCGGAGGTGCGCTGTCCCGGACGGTGCTGTCCCGGACCGTGCTGTCCCGGACCGTGCCGACGCGGCCGCAGCCAGACCTGGGAACCCTTCCCCACGGCCACGCCGTCGACCTGCACCCGGTCCGTCTCGGGGTCGACCGAGGCCTCCGCCACCGGGTCCCACCAGGACAGCTCGCCGCCGACGTCCGCCGAGGGCGGCGGTTCGGCGCTCGGGCGGGTCGGGCTCAGCGAGCGGACGGCGCCGTGCAGCCGCGAGAAGACGTCGGCCGGGATGACGTCGAGCCGGTCGATGATCGCGCGGGCCCGGGCGTCGGTCGCCCGGGCCTCCCGCTTCTCGGTGTCGGTCAGCGCCATCGTGCGCAGCGAGAGGATCTCGTCGATCTCGGTCGCGTCGAACAGGTCACCCGGGCTTTCCGGGGCGACCGCGGGGTGGTCGTAGAGGATGATCGGGGCCGAGAGCACGACGTCGTCGCGGCCGGGCGGTCCGCCGAGCACCGGGAACGTGTGCATGTTGCGGCAGCCCAGGGACGCTGGCACGGCCCAGGCCGGTGGGTCGAGCGCCGACAGGAACGACCCGCCCGCGACCCGCAGCAGACTGTGCGTGGCGATCATGCTCAGCCGGAGCGCGAGGCCCCGGTCGGCGCCGGGTTCGAGCGCGGTGGCGGTGTTGGCGACGGTCAGGCCGAGGCGGCGCAGCGGGAAGGGCGCCGGCGCCTCGGTCACCGACAGTTCGATCTCGCCGTGCACCGGCCACTGGGTGCGTACGACGCGGGCGTCCGGGCCCAGCGGTTCGACGCTCTCGCCGCCGGTCAGGGCGATCTCGCGCCGGACGGGGCGGGTGATGAGCTCCGCCAGGTCGACGGTGAACGCGATCTCCCGGGGGACGGCCTCGTCGAACGTCAGATGTTGCTCGCCGCCGATCTCCAGCTCGTCGACCTCGACGAACGGGTCCGGGCCGGTTCCCGCGCGGGACCGGGTCCGAACGGAGCGGCGGGCGAGGTGCAGGAAGCGGACCCGGACCTCGATCAGCGCGGCGTCGTCCGCCTCCAGCAGGCATTCGGTCCGCTGGTACCAGCCATCGGCCGAGCCGGCGGGGCTGGCCGAGCCGGCGGGGTTGGTCGAGCCGGCGGGGTTGGTCGAGCCGGCGGGGTTGACCGGCCCGGGGCCCCCGGCCTCGGCCCAGGCCCGCGGCGCCAGGACGCCGAACTGCCACCGGAGGCGGTTGTTCGCGTTCTTGCCCGCCGAGCGGCGGTAGGGATACAGCAGGTATCCCTCGTAGAGGACGGCATTCGCGACCGCCTCGGCCGCGGCCAGAGCGGGAGAGGTGCCGTCGCTTTCCACGGTGCCGCGCATACGAACTCCGTCCGCCGCGGACGGTCCATTTAACTGATCAACGCAGGACCGATCAATGCCGGGCCGATCAGTTCCAGACCGTCTCGAAGTGACTCGTGAACGGTTACCCGACGGCCCTGGAGCCAAACGTCGCCCGGTTTTGCCCCACTGTCCGTCCCGGGTGGGGAAGCAACCATTCGTACCAGGCCTCGAAACCCTCACCGGTGGTGGCCGACACCGGCACCGACCGGCTGTCCGGACTGACGGAGCGAATAAGACGCCGACATTCCGTGAGATCGAAGTCGACGTACGGGAGGAGATCTACCTTGTTGATGAGAACAAGGTCGGCGACAGCGAAAATGCGCGGATATTTCACCGGTTTGTCGGTGCCCTCGGTGACCGACATGACGACCACGCGGTCGTTCTCGCCGAGATCGAACAGGGCCGGGCAGACGAGGTTCCCGACGTTCTCGACGAAGACGATGTGGCCGCGGCCCGGCCGTAGCCTGCTCAGCGCGCCGGCCAGCATCGCCGCGTCGAGGTGGCAGCCGTCACCCGTGTTGATCTGCAGGACGTCGGCCTGACCGGCGCCGTTCTCCCGGGTACTGGTCGCCCCAGTACCGGGGCCCGCGCCGGCGGCCCGGATGCGCTCCGCGTCATGGCTGGTGGCCTGGTCACCCTCGACCACGGCGATCGGCCAGTCGGCGCCGAGCTCGCGGATCGTCCGCTCCAGCAGCGTGGTCTTGCCCGAGCCAGGCGAGCTCATGAGGTTCACCAACCGGACACCGGCGTCGGCCAGGTGCCGGCGGTTGGCCGCCGCGAGCGCGTCGTTGCGGGCCAGCACCCGCTCCTCGAGCGTCAGCCGACGGGTGTCAGCCTGTCCCGAGTGGGGAGTCCGGTCCGTTCCGCAACCGCAGGTTCCGCACATCGCCGAGCCGCCTTTCGCCTCATGCAGGTTATGCCGGCTATGCCAGCTCGAGGGCGGTGACAATCAGTTCGGCGCCGCCGAGCACCTCGACGTCGGCCGCGCCACACGCACATATGGCCGGCCCGGCGTCGAATCCGGACTCCCGCCCGCAGGTTCTGCATCGTCCCCGGCCCGGGGGTTCGGTAATCGTCAGGGCCGCGCCCTCGGCCGGGGTGCCCGCCGCGACCGCGTCGAAACAGAACCGGACGGCGTCGGGCAGGACGCCGGAAATGCGCCCGATCGTCAGGTGAACCGCGACGACACGGCCGTCGGGAACACGTTCGGACACCATGTCGACAATGCTCTGGGTAATGGCGAGTTCGTGCATGCGTCCTCCCCGGTTCCTGACCGGGCAGGGTAGGCGCCGGCCGAGGGTCTGTCGCCCCGGGCGGGGCGCCTGGACGCGACGATCCGCGCTCCCGGATGCGCCACACGGCGCTCGCGGGCGCGCCGATCGTCGGTATCGTCCCGTCCGGCGGCGCCCGTACCGTGACGGGCGTCGTCGCCCGGACCGGCACTGTCGCCGAATTCTCGACCACATTGGTGGGAAATCCCGGACCAGTAGGACACCAAAAATCACGAGAACCCACAGCTACGAGGACGGAGTGTTGCCATGACGGCCGCGCGGACCCGTGAGCGAGTTCCCGCCCGAACTCCCGCCCGACCTCCGGCAGCGGCACAGCCGGACACGGCCGGCGGATCGGCACAGCCGGACACGGCCGGCGGATCGGTACTGCCGGACCCGGCCGGCATGACCGCCCCTGATCGGGCCGCGCTGTGGCGCCAGCGCCTGATCGAGGCCGAGGCCGGAATGACCGATTTCCTGGTCAGCCGGCACGCCCGAACCGATCTGGTCGACTGGCTCTACGAACAGTCCGAGCTGTTGGCCGACCTGCCCGACCGGGCCTCATCCGTTCCCGAAGAATGGCAGCGGGTATTTTTTCGAGCCCAGGCGCTGATGGAACGTTTCATCGTCACCCGCCACGGCGAGGGCGAGCTCGCGGAATGGGCGGCGGCGAACTCCCGAGTGTTCGGGCGGCTGGAACCGACCTACACCGCGGCCCGGCCGAGGTCGTGAACCGGATCGCCCGGCAGGCCGAGCTCTACTCGTCGGTCTACGACGTCCCGCCGGCCGACGACGACCGGCCGACGATCACCATCTCGCACTGCGCGATCTGGGACTACCGGGAGAAGGCGCGAGCCGACGGCGTCCGCCTCACCCTGGACTCGCCCTGCTCCTACTGCACCCACGCCCTGTCGGCCCACGTCCGGGCGAAGGGCTTCGAGTCGTCCGTCTCGCTGCGGTCCGACGACGGTGAGCACGGCTGCGTCTGGGTCGCCAGCCGTGCGGGCTGAGCCCGCCGTCCTGACCTGTCCGGAGGTCAGCGCGCCGGCCTTCCGCCTCGCCGCCCGCGCCTTCCCGACCGGAGTCGCCGTCCTGACCGTCGCGGGGGGCTCGCGGCCGCGAGCCAAGACGGTCTCCTCCTTCACCACCGTGTCGCTGGACCCGCCCCTGGTCAGCGTGGCGCTGTCGTGCCGGGCCGCGCTGCTCGCGCAGCTGCGGGAGCGCGGCCGCTTCGGGGTGAGCGTGCTCGGCGCGGGCCAGGAGGCGGTGTCGCGCTACTTCGCCGCGCCGGCGCGGGAGCGCCCAGGCCCGCCGACTACCGCACGGGCGTGCTCAGCCATGGCATCGCCACCGAGCTCGGCCGGCTGCGGCTGCTGGAGTCCCAGCTCGACCCGGCCACGCGGGAGGTCATCAGCGCCCGGCGTCCCCGGCCGGACTGGAACGTCCTCGAGGTCGGCGCGGGCGCGGGCTCGGTCGCCCGCTGGCTGAGCGGCCTCGTCCCGGACGGCACGGTGACGGCGATCGACGTCGAGACCCGCTTCCTCGAGTCCGCCGCCGCCGGAACCGGAACCGGACCCGGAGCCACGCCGCGGGTGGTGCGGGGCGACGTCCGCGTCCACGAGTTCGCGCCCGCATCCTTCGACCTGATCCACGCTCGGACCGTCCTGATGCACCTGCCCGAGCGGGACGCCGTGATCGAGCGGCTGGTCTCCTGGCTCGCGCCCGGCGGCTGGCTCGTCCTGGAGGACCTGGTGGTGGCGCCGGCCGACAGCTCGCCGCGCCCGCTCGTCCGGCGGGCCTTCGCCGCGATCGAGGCCGCGATGGCCGCCGCGATGGCCGCCTCGATGGCCGCCTCGATCGGCACCGACATGCGCTGGGCCCGGAGCTTCCCGGCCCCGCTGGGCGCGGCCGGGCTCCTCGAGCTGGGCCTGGCGGCCCGGTACTACCCGGTGGCCGGGGGCAGCGACATCGGCCGGCCGCGGGCGACAACGTTCGAGCAGGCGGGCGACTTCATCACGGCGAACGGCCCGCTGGACGCGGCCGAGCTGGCCGAGACCGCCCGGCTGTTCACCGAGCCGGGGGTCGTCGAACTCGGCCCGAGCATCATCGCGGCCTGGGGCCGCCGTCCGCTCGAAGGAACGCGGCGGTGAGCGCGGGCCCGGCGGTGAGCGCGGGCCCGGACTGGGGCGTGACGCTGCCGCTGGCCGGGCTGGCGCTGCGCGAGCACCGGGCGATCGTCGAGGGCCTGCCGGACATCGGGTTCAGCCAGGTCTGGACGGCCGAGGGCGGCGGCATCGACGCCTTCACCCCGCTGGCGACCGCTGCCTGGGCGCCCGGCCTGGGCCTCGGCACCGGCATCGTGCCGGTGTTCACCCGCGGCCCGGCCGTCATCGCGCAGACCGCCGCGACCATCGCCGAGCTGTCCGGGGCCCCGCTGCTGCTCGGGGTGGGCGCGTCGGTGCCGGCCCACGTCACCGACATCAACGGAATCCCGTTCGAAGAGCCGTACAAGCGCACCCGCGACGTCGTGCGTTTCCTGAGCCGCGCGTTCACCGGCGAGGTCATCGGCGACGGCTTCGACACGTTTTCGATAACCGGTTTCCAGTTGCGCTCGCTGCCGCCCGTCCGGCCCAAGGTGATTGTCGGGGCGCTGCGCCCGGGAATGGTCCGGCTCGGTTTCCGATATGGCGACGGCGTCGTCACGAACATGTTGTTCGCCGAGGATGTCCCGGCCGTCGTGGCCGCCGCCGCGCCCGAGCGCCGCCCGGGCTCGGAGCTGATCGTCAAGGTTTTCGTCTGCCCGTCGGCCGACGACGACCACGCCCGGGCGGCCGTCCGCCCGTTCGTGACCTGGATACTGAACCAGACGCCGTACCACGCCTTCCACGAGTGGCTGGGCCGGGGCGAGTTGCTGCGGGAGACCCACGAGCGCTGGCTGGCCGGCGACCCGGCCGGCGCGGCGCGGACGATGCCGGACGCGGTCGTCGACGAGGTCTTCGTGCACGGCTCGCCGGAGCGCTGCCGGGAGCTGATCGCGCGCTACGCCAAGCCGGGCGTCACCGGGATACAGCTCTACGTGCTCAGCCCCCCCGGCGCCGTCCGGGGCGCGACCGACGCGCTGCGCCTGCTGGCCGCCCTGCGCCCCAGCCCGGTCGCCGTCGGCGCCTGACATACTCGCCTGCGTCTCGGTGGATCTCCCCGCCGGGCGCCGTCGATGAGGAAGGCAAGCCATGGGTGTGTCGATCGAGACCCTCTCCCCGGGGGACGGGAAGACCTTCCCGAAGAAGGGGGACACGGTGACGATCCACTACGTCGGCACCCTGGCCAACGGTTCGGTCTTCGACTCGTCCCGGGGCCGGGGCGCCCCGTTCACGACCGAGATCGGGATCGGCCGGGTCATCCGGGGCTGGGACGAGGGCGTTCCCCAGCTCTCGCTCGGCCAGAAGGCCGTCCTGACCATCAGCCCCGACTACGGCTACGGCCCCCGGGGCTTCCCGCCGGTCATCCCGCCGAACGCCGAGCTCCGCTTCGAGGTCGAGCTGCTCGGCATCGGCTGAGCCAGCCGGTCGGCGGCCGGCCGGCTCAGACCGGCCGGGCCGCCCACAGCGCGCAGATCGGCAGCGCCCAGATCCGCTCGCCCAGCTCGAACGGCAGCGGGCCGGTGTGGAACACGACGCCGGCCCGGAAGTCGTCGCCGAGCTGCTCGCGCAGCCACACCAGATGGCGGGCGTCCCGGGCGCTCGGCGCTGACGACGCCTTGATCTCGATCGCGATCACCTGGCCGCGCCCAAGGTCGATGACGAGGTCGACCTCCTGGCCGTCGCGGTTGCGCAGGTGGTGCAGTCGGGCGCGGGGAAGCGACTGGGCGAGCTCCGGCCGTAGTTGGGCCAGGACGAACGTGTCGATCATCCGGCCGAGCAGGTCACCGTCGCGCAGGACGGTCCGTTCGTCCACCCTGGCCGCGGCCATCGCCAGCGCCGGGTCGCTCAGGTAGCGCTTCGGCGCCTTCGTCAGCCGGCTCAGGCGGTTCGCCGACCAGGCTGGCACGAGATCGATCAGGTACAGGGCGGCCAGGATCCGGTCGTAGGCGTCGGCCGTCCGCTGGTTGATGCCGGCGGCCTGGTGCAGCGTTCTCGCGCCAGGCAGGCCGGCCGTCGAGAGCCCGAGTACCTCCAGGTAGCGACGGAGGCGCACCGGGTCGCGGCGTTCACCGACGGCCGTGACGTCCCGGGTGACAACGTGATCGAGATAGGCGTCCAGCCAGGCCAGCCGCGCATCCCCCCTGAGGTTCAGCGCGGCTTCGGGAAAGCCACCGCGGCCGGCGAGCTCGATGTAGTCGTCCAGCTCAGGTGCCGGGCCGTCGATGCGCAGGCGGGAGAGGTCCCCGGTCAGGAGAAGGTCGAGGAGGCCCGGCTGATCGATTGAACGGGAGACCTCTCGTTCGGTCAGACCGTCCAGAACCAACCGGACAACACGTCCTGTCCCGGGCCACTGGCGCGAGGTCAGGTCGGCTTCGACGCTGCCCGTGAGCAGGAAACGCCCCGGTCGAGGATCGTCGTCGACCGCCCGCTTGACGGCCCCGAGGATCTCGGGCACCTCCTGCCACTCGTCCAGGAGGACCGGGTCCCGGGCTTGGCGCAGCGCCGCGTCGGGGTTGGCGGCGACCGCGGCCGCGAACCCAGGATCGTCCAGGCGCAGCACGTCGTGAGCGATCCGACGTGCCGACGTCGTCTTGCCAATCGCGCGGGGGCCGGTGACCATGACCGCCGGCAGGGTGGCCACCAGGGTGGCCAGCCGTCTGTCGGCGATCCGCGTTACGTACGGTGACGTACGCATTCGGCAACAGTACGCGAGCAGGTGCTGGTCGTGGGCGGTGGTCAGGGGAGGGAGCGGCGGAGCGTGTCGAGGGCGGTGCGGGCGACGGCGGGGTCGGTGCCCGGCCGGACCAGGGCGGACAGGCCGATCGGCGCGGCGGCGGGCAGGCCGGGCAGCTCGACCAGGCCTTCCGGCGCCGGCCCGGCCAGGGCGAGCAGGGTCACGCCGAGCCCGGCGCGGGCCGCGTTGAGGACGCCGCCGAGGTAGGCGGCCTCGCCGACGACGGTGGTCCGCCGGCCGGCCGCGGCCAGGACGTCCACCGCGCGGGACCGGATCGCGCACGGCGCCTCGATCGCGACCAGCGGCCAGGGCCGGCCGTCGGCGGGCGGCCGCCAGCCGGGCGCGGCGCACCAGGACAGCGGCAGTGAGCCGACGGCCACCCCGTCGCCGCCGGTCCCGCTCCCGGCCCGGCCACCGGCCTCGGAGATGCCTCGGAGATGTAGACGGCCAGGTCGACCGAGCCGGACTCGACCGCCTCGACCATCCGGGCTCCCCGGTCGAGACGGACCTTCACCCGCAGCCGCGGGAAGGCCGCCGTCAGCGCGGCCATGATCGGCGGCAGCAGGCTGTCGGCCGCGTGCTCGGTCGAGCCGATGACGAACTCGCCCGCGGCACCAGGCTCGGTCCGGTCGGCGTCGAGCAGGCGCAGCGCCTCGTCGTGGGCGGCGATGATCTGGCGGGCCTGCTCCAGCAGCGTCAGGCCGGCCGGGGTGAAACGGGTGCGGCGGCCGTCCGGGGTGACCAGGGGCTGCCCGGCGACCTGCTCCAGGCGGCGGACATGCTGGCTGACGGCTGACTGACTCAGGTGCAGCGCCGCCGCGGCGCGGTGGAAGCCGCCCTCGTCGGCCACCGCGATCAGGCTGCGCAGCGGTGTGATGTCCAGGACCCGGCCCCTGGCCGTCAACATACGCTGATTGATAAGCGTCCGTGATTGAAACCGATGCCGGATCGCGGCTGGACGGTTTTCCACGTTGTCCACTACTTTTGTGGACATGACGAGCGCGGGCGGGACGGCAGCCGGAACAACCGGCGTCGTGCTGACCCAGCGCCGCGTGGTCGACTACCGCCGCACGGCGTCGTCGGCCTGTCTGGCCTGCCGCCGGTAGGGCGGCGCTGTCAAGTTGTCTGGCGCAGCGCGCTCCCCTCGGCCGCCGCCACCCACCTGAGACCAGATCAGCGTCGACCGCCCCGCCGGGCGGTAGCCGGGCGCCTGCCCGCGCGCATCCCCGCAACCCTCGCCTGACCGCCGCCCGCCTGCCTCCCCGAGCGCGGTCATTCTTCCGGTAAAACACCCTCCGGCAAAGGATTCCCATGCTCCGGGTCGACCATCCCGCCGCCGTCCTGTCCTGGTCCGAGCCGGCCGGCATCGCCGCCCGGGGCACGCTCGTCGTCGTCCCCGGCCGCGGCGAGCAGCCGACGCTCTACGAGCGGTCCGGCGCCCGGCTGGCCGCCGACGGCTACCGCGTCCACGCCGTGTCCGAGCCCACGAGCGACCCCGCGGGCACCCGGGCCCTGATCGAGCAGGCGCTGGCCGCGCCGGGCAGCCCGGCGCCGAAGGTCCTGGTCGGCTCGGACACCGGCGCGCTGTTCGCCGCCGCGTTCGCCGCGGCGTTCGCCGCGGCCCAGCTCGCGTCGGGCGACCTGGGTGCCGGGCCGGTCGACGCGCTCGTCCTGGCCGGCCTGCCCGTCCCGGACAGCGCCGGGAGCCCCGGAAGAGCGGCCGGGAGCTGGGAGGCGGAGCTGGAGTCCCGCACGGCCTGCCCGACGCACCAGGGCCGGCTGGCCGGTCTGGGGCTGCGTCGCGGCGCGCTGTACGAGCCGGTGCCGGACGGCTGGTTCGGCGCCGCCGACCTCGCCCGCGTCCGCGTGCCCATCCTCGGTCTGCACGGCGAGGCCGACCCGGTCAGCCCGCTGGCCGCCGCCCGGCTCCGCTACCAGGCCGCGCCCGCGGCCGAGCTGGTCCGCATCAGCGGCGGCCGGCATGACGCCCTCAACGACCAGACGCACCGCGGCGCGGCCGCGACCATCGTGCTGTTACTCGAGCGGCTGCGGGCCAGCCCCACGCTGGCCCCGATCGCCGTTCGCGAGCTCGCCGCGGCCGCGGCGCAGGCTGCGGCGGAGGCTGCGGCGGAGGCTAAGGAGGTGCCCGCATGACGCGGTACGTGATCATCGGAGCCGGCGCGGTCGGGGTGACGTTCGCCGCCCAGCTGGCCGAGGCGGGCCGCGACGTCCTGCTCGTGGCCCGGGGCGAGCAGCTGGCCGCCCTACGCGAGAAGCGGCTGCGTTACGTCCGGCCCGACGGCGAGCGGGTGCTCGACGTCCCCTCGGCCGCCACCCCGGCCGAGGCCGCGCTGAGGAGCGGCGACATCCTCGTGCTGGCCACCAAGACCCAGGACGCCGCGGCCACCCTGGCCGAGTGGGCCGACGCGCCCGTCGGGGACGAGACCGGCGTCGCCACGGCCGGCGCGAGCCTGCCGGTGCTGACCCTCCAGAACGGGCTCGACGCCGAGCGGAGCGCGCTGCGCCACTTCGCCACCGTCTTCGGCGGTGTGCTCGGCCTGCCGGCGAACTACGTCCGGCCGGGGGAGGTCGTCTCCCCGGCGGCGCCGCTGGTCGGCGCGGTCTGGGTCGGGCGCTACCCGGCCGGGCCGGCCGGTCCCGACGAACGGCTGGACGCGGTCGCCGCCGACCTGCGGGCGGCTGGGTTCGGCGTCCAGACCCTCGCCGACGTCCGCCCGGCCAAGGCGGCGAAGCTGCTGGTCAGCATCACGTTCGTCCTCGACGCGCTCTACCGGCCGAGCGAGTACCGGGACCGGGCCGCGCGGCTGCTGCGGGAGGAGGCCCGCGCGGTCCTGACCGCCGCCGGCCAGGAGATCGGCGAGCTGTTCGACAGCACCATCGACCTGACCGACTTCGTCATCCGGCGCCTCGAGGGCCAGACCGACCGGGGCAACTCCACCTGGCAGAGCCTGAGTCGAACTTTTGCCCGCCGGGGCCGAGCCTCCTCGCTGGAGACCGACTACCTCAACGGCGAGATCGTGCTGCTGGCCCGATTGCACGGCCGGCACGCGCCGGCCAACGCCGCGGCGCTGGTCCGCATCCACCGAGCCGCCCGGGAGGGCACCGCCCCCCGCTCGCTCGGCGACGACGACCTGCTGACCACCTTCCCGGCCGCCGCCGTCTCGGCCGACGACGGCGTCCTCGTCGACGCGAAGACGCTGGCCGAGGCGCTCGGGGGGCCGGACGCGCCGGCCCTGCTCGACGTCCGCTGGGCCTTGGGCGACCCGCGCGGGGCCGAGCACTACCGGGCCGGCCACATCCCGGGCGCCGTCTTCGTCGACCTGGAGACGGAGCTGGCCCGGCCGGCGAACCGGGCCGAGGGCCGCCACCCGCTGCCGGAGCTTTCCGCGCTCACCGCCGCCGCCCGCCGCTGGGGCGTACGCGCGGGCCAGCCGGTCGTCGTCTACGACGACACCGGCGGCCTGGCCGCGGCTCGGGCCTGGTGGCTGCTTCGCTGGGCCGGGGTGGCCGACGTCCGCCTGCTCGACGGCGGCCTGGGCGCCTGGCGCGCCGCCGGCCACGAGCTGGCCCGGGGCGACGAGGACACGGTGGCGGCGGCCGCCGTCCCCGGTGACGTCGTCCTGACCGGCGGCCATCTGCCGGTGCTGAGCGCCGACGAGGCGGCGGCGCTGGCCCGCGAGGGCGCGCTGCTCGACGCCCGGGCGGCCGAGCGGTACCGGGGCGAGGTCGAACCGGTCGACGCGAAGGCCGGCCACATCCCGGGCGCCTACTCCGCCCCTACCGTCGACAACCTGACTGCCGCCGGCACGTTCGCGGCGCCGGAGGCGCTGCGCGCCCGCTTCGCCACGATCGGCGCGCCGATCGGCGCCGGCCGCCTCGGCGTCTACTGCGGCTCCGGGGTGACCGCCGCCCACGAGATCGCCGCGCTGCGCGTCGCCGGCGTCGAGGCCGCCCTGTTCCCCGGCTCGTGGTCGGCCTGGTCAGCCGACCCGGACCGTCCCGTCGCCACCGGTGCCTTCCCGGGCTGATCTCTCACCGCAACCGAAGCGTCTCATCTGAGCAGGGAGCCCAGCCATGCCCGTCGAGTTCATCAGCTGAGGCCGAGGCGGCGGACCTGCTGGCCGACCGCCGCCTGGCCCTGCCGGCGCTGGAACGGCTCGGCCGTCCGCTGATCGAGGACATCGCCGTGCCCCGCTCCCGGCTGGCCGAGGCGATGACGGCCGTCGGCGCGATCGCGGCCGCGCACGGTGTACGCATCCCCACGTTCGCCCACGCGGCCGACGGCAACATCCACCCGATCATCCTCCTGGGTGACGGCCCGGATGCGCGGGCCGCCGAGAAGGCGGCCGACGAGATCTTCGCGCTGGCTCTGCGCCTGGGTGGGACGGTGACCGGCGAGCACGGCGTGGGCGTCCTGAAACGCCGCTGGCTGGCCGCCGAGCTGGGCGAAACCGCGCTGGATCTGCACCATCGGTTGAAAAGGGTGCTCGATCCCGGCGAAATCCTCAATCCTGGTAAGGCGATCTGACCCATCGACGTTGCGTAGGTAGCACCCGGCACAGCCAGTAGCCAGAGAGCGCGGAGGCGTCCAGTGAGCGTGGTCACGGTAGTCGGTAACCCCAAGCCCCGCTCACGGACGTTCGAGGCGGCCAGCCTGGTCGCCGAGCGACTGACCGGCAAGCCACCGAACACCGAGATCGACCTGGCCGACCTGGGCGCCGGCCTGCTGGACTGGTCGTCAGCCGAGGTCGCGGCGGCGGCCGACGTCGTCCGGGCGGCGGACCTCGTCGTCTTCGCGAGCCCGACCTACAAGGCGACCTACACCGGCCTGATCAAGCTGTTCCTGGAGCGGTTCGGCGCCGGGGAGCTGGCCGGGGTGACCGGGGTGCCGGTGATGCTCGGCGGAAGCTGGAAGCACAGCCTGGCGCCCGACCTGCTGTTCAAGCCGGTGCTGGTCGAGATTGGCGTGACCTGCCCGACCGCCGGGCTCTACCTGCTGGATTCGACGTTCCGGGAACCCGACGCGCTGGACGGCTGGCTGAGGCTGGCCGCGCCGGCCGTCCAGGCGACCTCGGGGCGACTGCGGTGAGCGCCCCGCACCTGCTGCACGCGGCGAACCTGCGCCGGGTCTTCGGCGCCTTCCCGACCGGGGTGACGGCTGTGGCCGCGCTCGCCCCCACCGGCGAGCCGATCGGCCTGGCCGCCAGCTCGTTCACGTCGGTGTCGCTGGACCCGCCGATCGTCTCGGTCTGCATCGGCCACGGCTCGAGCACCTGGCCCCGGCTGCGGACGGCGGCCCGCCTGGGCGTCACCGTGCTCGGCGCCCACCAGGAGGAGGCCGCCGGGCAGCTGTCCCGGCCGGTCGCCGACCGGTTCGCCGGCCTGCCCTGGCGCTCCACCCTGGACGGAGCCGTCCTGATCGACGGCTCGGCCGCCTGGCTGGACTGCTCGATCGAGAACGAGGTCACGGCGGGCGACCACGACGTCATCTTCCTGCGCGTCCACGAGCTCGACGCCGACCCGGCCGTCGAGCCGCTGGTCTTCCACAACAGCCGCTTCTGGCGGCTGCGGCCCTGATCTTCCGCCCGGCGCTCACCGTCGCTCGAAGGCCATGATGTACGTGGCCGGATGCGTGGCCCCGCCCTGGTCCTGCAGCGGGCCCTCGGCCCAGGGCAGGATCGCCGGGTTCGTCGCACCGGGCGGAGTGACGCGCAGGCTGGTCACGTCCAGTTTGATCTCGGTGCTCGGTGTGTCCGGCCCGAACGGCAGGAACTGGAGCACCGCCTGGGCGGCCTGCCCGGGTGCGAGGTTGATCGGGGTTACCGGCACGATCGTCGAGGTGACCACGCCCTCGGTCGTCCCGTCCCGGGCGACGAACTCGATGTCCGGGTAGCCCCTGAGCGTGCACGGCTTCGCGCTCCGGTTCGTCGCGACGATCGGGACCCGGTCCTGCTGGTGGTCGATCGTTCCCAGGCTGAAACCCAGCTCAGCCGTCGTGCACGGGCCGGCCGCCGCGGCAGCGCTGGAGCCGGAGGATCCGCGGGCGGCGAGCGCGAGCGCCGCGAGGGGCGCGGCCAGAACGAGGCGGGCACGGCGGGCAGGGAGCACGATGGTCTCCTCGTTCACGACGGCGCCGGCGGAGCCGGCACCCGGGAGCTGACCGATTGGCGACGATAGCCCGATGCGAGCGTCAGCCGACCCGCCTATCGCCATCGCGACCGACTACGACCCCACCCGCCCGACGCACCGGTTCACCGCCCGCGCCTTCGCCGACCTCGGCGTCGCCCTCGACTGGATCCCGCCGCCGGCCCTCGCCCGCGACCCCGGCCGGTTGGCCGCCTACGGCGGCGTCCTGCTGGCCCCCGGCCCGCCGGGCGCCGGTCTTGACGGCGCTCTCGCGGCGGCCCGCTTCGCCCGCGAGCACGACCTGCCCCTGCTCGGGACGTGCGGCGGCTTCCAGCACGTCCTGGTCGAGTTCGCGCGCAGCGCCGCCGGCATCGCCGGTGCCGCGCACGCCGAGCTCGACCCCTCCGCCGCCTCGCCCGTCTGCGTCCCGCTGGCCTGTTCCCTGGCCGGGACGCGGGCCCCAGTCCACCTCCGCCCCGGAACGCTGGCCGCCACCGTCTACCGTGGCGCCGCGACGACCGTCGAACCGTTCTTCTGCTCCTACGGCCTCAACCGCGACTTCGTGCCCGCTCTGATGTCGGCTGGCCTCCGCTTCTCCGGCTTCGACGCCAACGGCGAGCCGCGCGTTCTCGAACTCCCCGGCCACCCGTTCTTCCTGGCCACCCTCTACGTCCCCCAGGCCGCCTCCGAAAAAGACGCCCCGCACCCCGTCCTGTCCGCCTTCACCGCCGCCGTGGCCATTTGTGGACGTACTACTGGGCCAGGCTGACGCGGGCGCAGACGGCTGGCGAACGGTCGGACCTTGGAGCGCCGTCTGCCGGCCTCGGCTGCTCGCGCTGCGTGTACGCCGTTCAGCGAGGTGGGCCGAGTCGGTGGTCGAGGTGGCGAGCCAGGACTCGTCGGGCGTCGTCCGCTGATCGGCGACCGCCGAGGATGGCGTTGCCGAGCCCGACACCCAGGGCGAGGATGGCCAACGCCTCGTCGGCCAGGTCCTCTTCGGGTGGGAGCCGCCCGTCGGCCTGGCAGGCGCGCAGCTGCTCGATCAGCCAGGTCTCAAGCGCGTCGGGGTCGCTGCCGTAAGGCTGGGCCGCCAGCGAGGGGTCGGTCAGTGCGAGCGCGAAGTACTGGTTGTAGAGGACGTGCAGCGACCGGCTTTCGGCGTCCAGGGGCAGCGTCGCCGCCAGGACGAACTCGATCCGCTCCCGGCCCGCGGCAGGCAGCCCGGCGGTGGCGAGGCGCGGCAGCACCCGCTCGGCGAACTGCTCACCCACCCGGCGCAGCCCGAACAGCAGCAACTGCTCCTTGGTCTCGAAGTAGTACTGGACCAGCCGCACCGACACCCCGGCCTCGGCCGCCACCTCCCGGAACCCGGCCGTGTGCAGCCCCCGGGTGGCCGCGACGCGTAGCAGCGCGTCGGCGATGTGGCGGCGACGCTGCTCGTGGTCAACCCGTTTCGGCATCGCGCCCTTTCGTGATACAACCGTACCATGACAGCGACGGAAAGCCCGGCGGTCGGCCGGTTCCGCGGCGACAAGCAGCGTGTCAGGTTCCTGGCCGCCTATGACGCGGCGTTCGCCGCGCTGTGGCCGACGCCGTGGACGGAAGCCGACGTGGAGACCGATTTCGGTACGACCCATGTGCACCGTTACGGCGCCGACACCGGCGTGCCGGTGGTGCTGCTGCACGGATCCAACTCCAACGCGGTGCAGTGGTACCCGTTCCTGGCCGCCCTCGGCGCGCGCCACCCGGTCATCGCGCCGGACACGATCGGGGATCCCGGCCGCAGCGTCGCCCGCCGGCCCATCCACGAACCGGCGGACAGCGCAGGCTGGCTCGATCAGACCCTCGCTGGCCTCGACGTCGACCGCGCGCATCTGATTGGGCACTCCTACGGTGGATGGCTGGCCCTCAACCAGGCCCTGCACGCCCCGGACCGGCTGGTGAGTGTGACCGCGCTCGACCCGGGAGGGCTGGAGAAGGTCAGCGCCCGGTTCATCTGGTTGATGTACCTGAACGGGATGGCTGGGCTCACCCCGGCGCCCCTGCGCCGACGGCTGGCGGTCTGGTTGGACAACCCGGTCCTGCTCGTCCCGGAGCTCAAGAAGGTCCTGTTGACCGGCGCGCGGGCGTTCCGTACCCGCCGACCCGCCCCGCTCCCGCTGTCCGACGGGGACCTGCGCACCATCCAGACCCCGGCCCTCGTCCTGATCGGGGAACGTAGCCCCCTGCTGCACCCCGCCCGCGCCCAGGCTCGGGTGGCGCTCATGCCACACGGCCACGCCGAGATCCTGCCCGGTGTTGGCCATGGGCCGGGCTTCCAGCACGGCGGCGACGTCAACAATCGGCTCCTCGCCTTCCTGAATTCCACCCAGTAACTGAAGGTCCCCGTCGGGGTTGAGCATGAGGGTGGGGTAGGGTGAGCGGCCCTATTCGCTAAATACTCGTTTCGGGGCCTGTTGCGCGCTGCCCGACCGCCCCGACAGCCCAGCGGCGACGACGTTGTACGGAGAACGCCATGACGGCACCCGACGAGCCATCGGACAAGAGCGGCTGGCCCTCCTCGGGCCAGTCCGGGCCAGGGGCGGGTCAGCCGGGCCAGCCGGGCCAGCCCGGCTGGGACCAGCCCGGCTATCCGGGTCAGCCCGGCTACCCGGGCCAGCCGGGTTATGGCGGCCAGCCCGGCTATCCGGGCCAGCCGGGCTACCAGGATCAACCTGGCTACCAGGGCCAGCCGGGCTATCCGGGTCAGCCCGGCTACCAGGAGCAGCCCGGCTTCGGCGGGTACCCCGGCCAGCCCGGTCCCGGCCCGGGCTACCCGCCCCAGCCGGGCTACGGCTACCCGCCGGCGCCGGGGTACGGAGTGGGCGCCGACCCCCAGGCTCCCTACGGCCGGCACCCGGTCACCGGCGAGCCGTACTCCGACAAGCAGAAGCTGACGGCGGGCCTGCTCCAGATCTTCCTCGGCAGCTTCGGCGCCGGCCGTTGGTACCTGGGCGACACCGGCATAGCGCTGGCCCAGCTGTTCACCTGCGGTGGGCTCGGCATCTGGTCGCTGATCGACGGGATCGTGCTGTTGACCGGCAGCCCGCGGGACAAGTACGGCCGGCCGCTGCGTGACTGAGCCGCTGCGTGACTGAGCCGTTGATGGCCGCCCGGGCGCCCACGCCCAGGACAGCGCTACTGGCGCTACTGGCGGCGGCCGGCGCTCTGGCCGGCGCCGGCTATCTCCGGTTCGTCGACCCGCACCAGCCGGGCGCTCTGGTGCCGCGCTGCCCGACGAAGCTGGTGACCGGGCTCGACTGTCCGGCCTGCGGCGGCCTGCGCCTCGTCCACGACCTGACGCGGGCGGACTGGGGCGCCGCCGTCCATGACAACCCGTTCCTGCTGGTCTGCGCGCCGGCGCTGGCCTTCCTTGCCGCCGAGCGGCTGCGGGCGGCCCGGGCCGGCGTCCCGGCCCCGCCGCGCCGGCGCCTGACCTACGGCTTGGCCGGGGCCGCGCTGGCCTGGATGGTCGTGCGCAACCAGCCAGGCTGGCCCCTCACCCCGACCGGCGGCCGTTAGCCTTCAGCCGGCGTCAGCGTCAGCCGACCGCCCGGGACGTGCCGAACATGGTGTCGAGCGTGACCGGCGCCAGGCGCCGCTGCTCGATCAGCTTCTCGATCTGGTCGAACAGGCCGAGAACGGTCTGGTGGTTCGCGTGGCCCAGCATGATCGTCCCCGGCCGCAGATACTGGGTGGCCAGGCCCATCAGCTGCTGGGGCGTGATCGGCGTCGAGTCGCCGAAGCTGCCGTTCCACAGCAGGACCTTCGTGTAGCCAAGCTCGCCGACCACGCCGTCGACGTGCCGGTTGTGGCTGCCGTACGGCGGGCGGAACCAGGGCCGGCTGGTGATGCCGAACGTCTTCTGGATCCACTCCTCGTTCCGCTCGACGTCGTCCCGGATGGCCGCGTCGGAGCGGCCGACGATGTTCTTGTGCGTCCAGGTGTGGTTGCCGATCTGGACCTGGCCGGCCGCCACCAGCGGGCGCAGGACGGCGGCGTGCCGGTCCCAGATGTCGCGGTAGGCCCCGTTCGGGGAGAACGTGATCGGGATCCGCGAGCGCTGGGCGAAGGCGACATAGCCGGCGACCGTCTCGGGCGAGTAGCCGTCGTCGATGGTCAGGGCGATCTGGTTGGTGCGGTGGGGAGCGCCGAACACGACGTGCGGCGGCCCGGGATGCGGCGGCGGGACCGGCGGCAGCGGCGGCAGCGGCGGTGGCGATGGTGGCGGAGCGGTCCGTGAGAGTCCGGCCGGGGCTGCCTCGCCGGGCCCGCCCGTCGGGCGTCCGTCCGGTCCGGAGCGGGATGTCGCCGGGTTCGGGGCCGCGTCCCCGCCCGCGCAGGCAACCAGGGCCTGAGCCGCGCCCAGGCCCAGCAGAGACAGCAGAAGCCGCCGATCCATTCGGCAACGTTAATTCATTGATCTGTCGGTAATCCTCCGGGATGCCCAGTCCGTCGGCCCGGTTACAAATATAGAGAAATGATGTGAATTCGTGACGGCCTCGCTGTGGCTGGGAGCCTGCCCGTCAGGCCGTCCGGGCCGCGCGGTTTGAGCAGGTAGGGCAGGGTCAGCTGGTGGATGGTCCGCCTGGGCCACCGGTGGCCCGTTCATCCGGTCACACCGGTCGCCGACGGCGCGCGCCCCCGGCCCCGTTTGTGGACGTCCTACAACCGCCCGACCAGGACGTGGGCGCGGCGACAGCTACCGGCGGTCCCCGGAAGATGAGACCGTGGCTTCGAGTTCAGCCGCCGTTTCGACCGCGGCCGCCAGCCAGCATCCGCGCCGAGAGGGGATCATTCCGGTGACCGACAACGTCGTGGTGACGGGCCTGGGCGCGATGACCCCGCTCGGAGGGGACGTGGCGTCGACCTGGAAGGGCCTGGTCGACGGGCAGTCCGGGGTCGGTGTGATCGAGGACGAGTGGGCCCGCGACCTGCCGGTCCGCCTGGCCGCCCGGGTCTCGGTCGACCCGGCCGAGACGCTGACCTACAAGGAGGCCCGCCGGCTCGACCGCTGCGAGCAGCTGGCCGTGATCAGCGCGCGCGAGGCGTGGGCCGACGCCGGCCGGCCCGAGGCCGACCCGAGCCGGATAGCCGTCTCGATCGGCACCGGCATCGGCGGCGTGCACTCGATCCTGTCCCAGCACCGGATCCTGATGGACAAGGGCGCGCGTAAGGTCTCCCCGCACACGGTCACGATGCTCATGGCCAACGGGCCGTCGGCCTGGGTCAGCCTGGACGTCGGCGCCCGGGGCGGCGTCCGCACCCCGGTCAGCGCCTGCGCCTCCGGCTCCGAGGGCATCGCGCTCGGCATCGAGATGATCGAACGCGGGCAGGCCGACGTCGTCGTCGCCGGCGGCTCCGAGGCAACGGTCGACACCCTGCCGCTGGCCGCGTTCGCGCAGATGCGGGCCCTGTCGACCCGTCACGACGACCCGGAGGGGGCGTCCCGGCCCTTCGACGTGAACCGGGACGGTTTCGTGATGGGCGAGGGCGCGGTCGTCTTCATCCTGGAACGTGAGGAGTTCGCCCGGGCCCGCGGCGCGAAGATCTACGCGCGGGCGGCCGGCGCCGGCCTGACCTCGGACGCGATCGACATCGTCGCGGCCGACCCGGCCGGGCAGGCGGCGGCGATGCGGATCGCGCTGGTCCGGGCGGGACTCGCCCCGTCCGACATCGACGTGATCCACGCGCACGCGACGGCCACGCCGGTCGGCGACCCGTCCGAGGCGACGGCCATCCGTGCGGTGATCGCCACCCCGCCGGCCGTCACCGCCAGCAAGTCGATGACCGGTCACATGCTCGGCGCGTCCGGCGCGCTCGGCGCGCTGCTGGTCATCCTGAGCATGCGCGACGGGGTGATCCCGCCGACCCGCAACCTCGACACCCTCGACCCGGCGATCGACCTGGACGTCGTCCGGGGCGGCGCCCGGGCCGCCACGCCGCGGGCCGGGCTGGCCAACGCGTTCGGCTTCGGCGGCCACAACGTCACCCTGGCCTTCACCGCCGTCTGATGGCCGCGGCTGGTCCGGGTCAGGCCGCCGCGCGGTGGCGGAACAGCCAGGTGGTGCCGGCGTAGGAGACGGCGAGGATGCCCACGAGGTAGACCAGCGCGACCCACGCTTCGTGGCCGAGCGACGCCCCGAGCGACGTGTGGCCCATCCACAGCCCGCGCATTGTCTCGATGATCGGGGTGAACGGCTGGTGCGCGGCGACGGCCGCCAGGCCGGACGGCATGGTGTCGGTCCGGACGAACGCGCTGCTCACGTAGGGCAGGAACATCAGCACGAAGGTGAAAGCGTTCGCCGCCTCCGGGCCGCCGGCCAGCAGCCCGATCGCGGCCGCGAGCCAGGACAGCGCCAGGATGAACAGCACGATCATCCCGATCGCGGCCAGCCAGCGCCAGGCCGACGTCGTCGGGCGCCAGCCGATGCCGAGGCCGACCCCGATGACCAGCGCCGTGGCCAGCAGGTTGCGGGCCAGGCTGGCCGCGACCTGGCCGAGCAGGATCGACGACGCCCGGATCGGCATCGAGCGGAACCGGTCGACGATGCCACCGGCCAGGTCGGTGGCCAGGGCCACGGCCGTCGTCCCGGCGCCGAAGCCGGCGCACAGGACGATCAGGCCGGGCACGATGTAGTCGACGTAGCTGTGGCTGGCGCCGCGCAGCGCGCCGCCGAAGACGTAGACGAACAGCAGCATCAGGACGACCGGCAGCATCAGGGCGGTGAAGAACGCCTCCGGGTCACGTAGCGAGCGGCGCAGGCAGCGGGTGATCATGATGCGGGAGTCGGTGACGGTGTGGGCGAGGCTGGTCATCTGGCGTTCTCCATCCGGGCTGGGTTGGCCACCCGCCCGAAGCGACCGGGAGAATGGGCGGAGCCCCCGGTCGCGGAGGGCGGCAGGTTGGCGCTGGCGGTGAGGGACATGAAGACGTCGTCCAGGCTCGGGCGGTGGGTCGAGACGCGGGGGGTGGCGGCGCCGGTCGCGGCCAGCGTCTCGAGCAGCTCACGCAGGCAGGCGGCCGTCCCGTCGGTGGCGACGTCCAGAATCAGCTCGTCGTCGCCCGTCTCCGCGTCCGCGTCGAGGGCGCGCAGTGCCCCGCGGGCGGCCCGGTAGTCCCCCGGCTCGGCGAAGCGCAGCCGGACGATCTCGGTGCCGAGGCTGGCCTTCAGCTCCTCCGGCGTGCCCTGGGCGACGATCCGCCCATCCCGCAGCATCGCGACGGTGTCGGCGAGCTGGTCGGCCTCCTCCAGGTACTGGGTGGTGAGCAAAATCGTGACGCCCTGTTCGCCGAGGTGGCGGACGGTGCCCCACAGCTGCTCACGGCTGCGCGGGTCGAGCCCGGTCGTCGGCTCGTCCAGGAACAGCAGCTCGGGCGATTCGATCATGCTGGCGGCCAGGTCGAGGCGGCGACGCATGCCGCCGGAGTAGGTCTTCACCCGGCGGTGCTGGGCGTCGGTGAGGTCGAACTCGGCCAGCAGCTCGGTCACCCGGGCCCGGGCCGTTCGGCGGGGCAGGTGCAGCAGGCCGGCCATCATCTCCAGGTTCTCCCGGCCGGTGAGGACGTCGTCGACGGCGGCGTACTGGCCGGTCAGGCTGATCGCTCGCTTGACCCCGTCTGGATCTTCGAGCAGGTCATGGCCGGCGATCGTCGCCCGGCCGGCGTCGGGGCGGGTCAGCGTGGCGAGGATCTTGACCAGGGTCGTCTTGCCGGCGCCGTTCGGCCCGAGCAGCGCGAACACCGATCCCCGCTCGATGGCGAGGTCGACGCCGTCGAGGACCGGTCGTCCACCGAACGCCTTGCGGAGGTCTTCCGCGATTACTGTGTACGGCATACGCAGAACAGTATGTGCCATACACAGTTATTGTCCAGTCATATCCTCGGGTCCGGAAGGAGGACGTCGATGAGTGCCCAGAACTCCTCCGGGCCCGGGCGGCCGCGGTTGCCGCCGGGTCTCGACCTGCTCTGGGGTCGTCGCGAGCGCGGGGCGCGGGGCCCGCGGCCTGGGCTTTCGGTGGACGCGATCGTGGCGGCCGCTGTGGGGATCGCCGACGCGGAGGGGCTGGACGGCGTCTCGATGGCCCGGGTGGCCAAGGAGCTCGGCTTCACGACGATGTCGCTCTATCGACACGTGGCCAGCAAGGACGAGCTGCTCCAGCTCATGTGGAACGCGAGCGCGCTCGGCGTGGAGACGTTGACTCTGGCCGGGGATCGCTGGCGGGAGCGGCTGCGGTCCTGGGCGCTGTTCCAGCGGGAGATGATCGACCGGCATCCGTGGATCACCCAGATGCCGATGGCGGCACCGCCGCTGGCGCCCAACTCGCTGACGTTCATCGAGCTGGGCCTGGCCACGCTGGACGACACCGGGCTGCCGGACGCTGAGAAGCTACGGATCGTCGGGCTGCTCAGCTCCTACACGCTGAGTGAGGCGCGGATGGCGCACGACGCGGCCCGGGCCGCGCGCGCCGCCGCCGCGGCTGGGCCGCCGGTGGCGGGGCCGGGCTGGACGTTCGAGTCGCTACTCCGGGAGCTGGTCGACGTCCGGACCTACCCGCGCCTGCACGCCATCGCCTGGTCCGACGCGATCGGTGACAACCCGAGCGGCTTCGACGAGAGTGAGGAGTTCGCGCACGGCATCGACGTGATCCTCGACGGCGTCGCCGCCCTCATCGCCCGCCACGCGGGGCGGCCGGAGCCATCTGCGCCCTCCCGCTGACGCGCCCTCCCACCACTGGGCGGTGGCGGTGGCGTGGGCTGTGTATAGGCGATTCTCGGACGGTCGGATTTCCCCGTCAAACCCGGGTTATCCACAGGCTCGACCGGCGGGCTTGCGATGTCCGATCGATACGGTACCGTCGAACAGGAAAGCGAAACGATGCTAAGCGGTTCGGTGGATTCCCCCAGGCTTTCCCCTGGTATTCCTTGCCCCGATTCTGGCGGAGGTGGGTCTGGTGCGAGACGGTTCTTTTCTCGACGTGTTCCCGCGGGATGTTCCCGCGACGGATCTGATGGTCGGCTGGTCCGATGAGGACGCGTTGGCCGCGATGCGCCAGATCGAGGTGGAG
>Ga0207703_10000405_pt1 | contig 46259 bp, 38 predicted proteins | sample KBSSwiS12_FD_184304 | JGI IMG/M metagenome (GOLD analysis project Ga0207703, IMG submission 184304) | Switchgrass rhizosphere microbial communities from Kellogg Biological Station, Michigan, USA - KBS Switchgrass S1-2 (SPAdes) (version 2) | ecosystem: Host-associated > Plants > Roots >... | reverse complement strand
TCAGGCGCCGGATTCATGATCTGTGGCCTCGCGTTGCTCGCCGAGTGGGTGGAGGATCACAGGCTCTCGTTTCCATTTCCGCTCGCTACCGGCACCTGGACCGGTCATGCGTATTGCGCCAATTTTCGCGCCGGTGCTCTCGTCAAGCCGCAAGTGAAGAAGTTCCGCGAGTGGCTGCTCGCGGAGAGCCGAGGCACGCAGATGTGGCTCGAGCACAAAGTGCAAACGGCCCAGAGTGTCTGATCGGTCCACGGGACACTCCGCCAACGCGCCGCTGGCACTCTGCCAAGCACTGTGTCAACTGGGCAGGGCACGCTCAGGCAGACCTCCGGAGCGTACGATAAACGCGGCGATATCGTGGACACCGAGATTCTGCTTCATGTTGGTAAAGACAAACGGCCGCGTGCCGCGCATCTTGCGGGAATCGCGGTCCATGACCTCCAGTGAGGCCTCCACCAGCGGCGCCAGGTCGATCTTGTTGATCACCAGCAGGTCGGAGCGAGTGATTCCCGGGCCCCCTTTGCGCGGAATCTTGTCCCCCGCCGCGACATCGATGACATACAGTGTGATGTCCGCCAGCTCCGGACTGAAGGTCGCCGCGAGGTTGTCACCGCCACTTTCGATGAAAATCAACTCGAGGTCTGGAAACCGCTTCACCATCGAGGCGACTGCCGCCAGATTGATGCTCGCATCTTCACGGATCGCCGTATGTGGACACCCGCCGGTTTCAACGCCCATGATGCGTTCGGGTGCCAGGGCGTTGTGGCGAGTGAGGAACTCGGCATCCTCCTTCGTATAGATGTCGTTAGTGATGGCCGCTACGTTGTAGACGCAGGCCATCAGCTTGCACAAACGCTCGGTCAGCGCGGTTTTCCCCGATCCAACCGGGCCGCCGATCCCAACTCGCAACGGGCCGTGGGAGCTCATGACCTGAATAACCTCGAGTATTGTGTTTCGTGAAGGGCCGAGCAACGCTCGAGCAGCGGGCAAGCAGTTCCCAGATCCTCGAGATCACTATTCAACGCCTGCTCAGCGACGTCGGCGATGATGGGCAACATCCGAACGACCGCCCTCTGCCCGTCCGTTTGCCCCAACGGAATCAGGCGCACGCCGGCGGAAATCAGGTTCGCCGCCAGTCCTTGCAAGTACGCATGCAGCGCGGGTTGTAAAGCCACGTCGTGCGCCGAGCAGGCAAGCGCTACCACTACGGAGTGGGCCACCTCCTGATCAGCGTGCCGCCGGACAAATCGGTCGATCACAGGATGCGGCCACGTCTGTCGGGTGATCTCCAGAAAGGCCGCGCCCTGCTGACGACTCTCGAGAGCCGTCTCTGACGTACCCCGAAATGCAACCCCGAGCTCGGCAATCGCATCCAGACTCGCATCGCTGGCGCGCGCCGCACGCCAGGCCTGCACAAACAGAACGGCATCGATCCAACCACCCCCGCGTCCGAGAACTGCGTCCACAAATGCAACGAGTTGCTCGACATCCGCGACGGTACCCTCTTCTACCGCCCACTCGAGGCCATGGCTGTAGCTGAACGCACCGGTTGGATAGGCCGGGGACATCCAGGCCAGCAGTTGATACAGGCCGCGATCACTCAACATTCTGATGTGCCCCATGCGAGTGCGCAAACAATGAGTGACCGGCCGCGCCTGCATAGGCCCCGGACTCCGGTGTAAAGGGTGCTTGCAAGTGCCGCACGGTCGCGCCTAACGCTTCCAACATCTGCACGATGACATGATCGTGCCGGATCAGAATGTGCGATGGATGCAACTCGGCCGGCAGGTGCCGATTGCCGATGTGCCAGGCGATTCGCAGGAGCGTGCCGGCTTCCGGCGTCGTCACCTCCACGACACTCTCCGGAGCGGCTTCCACCGCAATCACCTGGCCCGTTTCCAGCTCCAGCCCGTCGCCTTCGTTCATGACCGTCGCACGCGGCAGATCGAGCAGGAATTCCGTGCCACCGAGCGCCACATACCGCAGCCGGCGCCGATTGCGCTCATCGTAGGTCAGCCTGACACGATCGATTGCGGTCGCGGCAGCCCAGGATCCGGCAGGCAGTAAGTCGGTCGCTCTCATAGGCGTGGCCTCAGAAAAGAAAATATCGCTGCGCCATGGGCAGAACGGTCGCAGGCTCGCAGATGAGCAGTGCGCCATCCGCTCGAACCTCGTAGGTTTCGGGGTTCACCTCGATGTGCGGCAGTGCATCGTTCAAAACCATGCTGCGCTTGCTGATGCCCGCACGCGTGTTCTGCACAGCGACCAACGGCCGCTGCAACCCGAGCTTCGCTCCTTGCCCGGTGCTCAGAAAGGCCCCACTGACAAACAACACGGAAGACTCCGTGCTGGCACGCCCGAATGCGCCGAACATCGGACGGTAGTGCACAGGCTGTGGGGTCGGGATGCTGGCATTGGGATCACCCATCGGGGCGGCCACGATCGATCCACCTTTCAACACCAGATCGGGTTTGACGGCAAAGAAGGCCGGAGACCAGATCACCAGATCGGCGAGCTTACCCGCCTCAACTGACCCAACGTGCTGCGCAATTCCGTGGGCAATGGCCGGATTGATGGTGTACTTGGCGATATACCGCCGTGCGCGGAAATTGTCATCCAGCGACGAGTCCGGCGCGAGCGGACCGCGTTGCCGCTTCATCTTGTCCGCTGTCTGCCAACAACGGATGAGTGTCTCGCCAACGCGGCCCATGGCCTGGCTGTCGGAGCTCATCATGGAAAAGGCGCCCAGGTCGTGCAGGATGTCTTCGGCGGCAATCGTCTCCTTGCGGATGCGGCTCTCAGCGAACGCAACATCTTCGGCAATTCGCGCATCGAGGTGGTGACACACCATGAGCATGTCCAGATGCTCATCGAGCGTGTTTACCGTGTAGGGGCGGGTCGGATTGGTGCTCGACGGCAGGACATTAGGCAGACCGCAAACGCGGATGATATCCGGCGCATGGCCACCACCTGCCCCTTCGGTGTGGAAGGCATGTATCGTCCGACCCTTGAAGGCTTCGATGGTGCTCTCAACGAAGCCGGACTCGTTGAGAGTATCGGTGTGCAGCGTCACCTGGACATCGAGCGCATCCGCCACCGACAGACAACAGTCGATGGCTGCGGGCGTCGTGCCCCAATCCTCGTGCAGCTTCAATCCACAAGCCCCGGCCGCAACCATTTCCTCCAGGGCCTCGGGCCTGCTCGCGTTGCCTTTGCCAAACAGGCCGATGTTCATCGGCAATCCTTCGCAGGCTTGCAACATCCTGCCGAGGTGCCACGGCCCCGGCGTGCAGGTCGTTGCCAACGTCCCGTGCGCCGGGCCGGTACCGCCTCCCAACATGGTGGTAATGCCGGCGTACAGCGCATGTTCGATCTGCTGTGGGCAGATGAAATGGATATGGGCATCAATCGCACCGGCGGTGACTATTTTGCCCTCGGCCGCGATCACCTCGGTTCCGGGACCGATGATGATATCCACGCCCGCCTGGATGTCAGGATTGCCCGCTTTACCGATCTTGTAGATGCGTCCGTCGCGCAACCCGATGTCCGCCTTGACGATTCCCCAGTGATCCAGGATCACCGCGTTGGTAATCACGGTGTCGACTGCCCCGGCAGCGCGGCTCAGTTGGCCCTGACCCATGCCGTCGCGAATCACCTTGCCGCCACCGAACTTGACCTCCTCGCCCGGGGTGGTTCGATCCGACTCGACGCGAATGATCAGCTCAGTATCTGCCAACCGGATTCGATCGCCCGCGGTTGGGCCATACATGGTCGCGTAAGCGTGTCGGCTGATTGTGTGCGCCATGTTTTCTAACTCGCCGTATCGAGCGGTCCCATGACTTCGGCGCGAAAGCCGAAAACCACACGCGCCCCGGAATGAGGAATGAGGCGCACGGTGCGCCGCTGACCTGGCTCGAATCGAACCGCAGTCCCCGCAGGAATGTCGAGCCGCATCCCCCGCGCCCGCGCCCGCTCAAATTGCAGGCCGGGGTTGACCTCGAAGAAATGGTAGTGGCTGCCCACTTGCACGGGCCGGTCACCGGTGTTGGCCACCTCGATTTCCAGCGCCACCCGGTCCGCGTTGAGAGTGATGTCCCCCACGGCAGGAAGTATTTCGCCTGGAATCATGTCTGTCACCGGATCGGTTGGTGAACGGTCACGAGCTTCGTGCCATCGGGAAAGGTCGCCTCGACCTGAATGTCATGAATCATTTCCGCAATTCCCTCCATCACCTGCTCGCGAGTCAGCACCGTCGCGCCGGCCCGCATCAGGTCGGCAACGCTGCGCCCGTCACGCGCGCCCTCGACCACAAAGTCGGTAATCAACGCCACGGCCTCAGGATGATTCAGCTTGACGCCGCGCTCGAGACGCCGGCGGGCAACCGCGGCTGCCATCGCAACCAGCAGTTTGTCCTTCTCTCTGGGAGTCAGATTCATGGGATTACCTCCACGCTCAGCAATACCACACGCGTGGCATACGCGCCGGCAATCCGCCCGCCCGAGCGCGGATCGCGGCTGAAACATGCATGACCGCTTCTCGAAGCCGGGCAGCATTCTCGGCCAGCATTCGGATCACGAGAAAGCCGTCCAGCGCGATTGCCGTAGCGGGTAACTCGTACCGCGCTATCAATTGGCGCAAGCCGCTCACCAGCGCGTGCGCATCTGGTGCAACATAGATGACCGTCGAGCAGGCAACCGCCGTGCCGAACCCGAACGGTGCATGCAGCAGCTTGCGGATATCGCCATCCAGATGCAACGCGTCCGCCCATATCAATCGCGAATTGCGACTGAGACGCCAGGCATCATGCAGGCGCCCGTTGCATACACGCTCCCCCATGGCAGTCCGGCCCAACACCAGGCTCTCAACAGCGAGCAGTCGCCCCTGCGGCGCTACATCGGCTACCAGCGACCGCCGCAGTTTCGCCGCTTCGAAAAAGATCGTCTCCTGGGCCAACCACTCTGCCCACGCCCCCTCGCCCACCCGTATATCGACCTCGATGCGGGTATCGTCCGAGTCAGGCAGCGCCCGGTACAGCTTCTCCGCCGCTTGCGTCGTCACGGTGGCACTGGTTTGAGCGTCCATCTCGATTTCCACCCGGGTACGGTCACCGCCCGTCAGGCCACCGCTCGTAGTCAACAGCACGGCCTGCAACGGCTCGCCCGGCTCGGTGTTGGGAAACAACAATCGGCAGGGGGCACGCTGATACAACTCCCCGAGTGTGGTGCGACCGTCTGCCGCTTTCTTGAATCGGATCCGAGCCAGACCGTCCACGCGCTGGTGCACCGCAGTGGGGCGCGCCGGGTTCATGAGCTTGCGGCCGCCGAGCCTGTCAGGCGGTCTCGCGTGCTCCGAGCGCCTGGCCCAGAGACGCTGCAACCGCCCGCAGGGGCGGCAGGAATCGGTTCACCAGGTCTTCATTCGAGACGGTGGCGGCGTTGGCGATGATATTGATGGCGGCCAGCGGTCGCTCGGAGCGGTTGAAGATGGGCACCGCAATGGAACGCAGGCCCTCTTCGCTTTCCTGATCGACAATCGAATACTTCTGCTCGCGCGCGCGCTTGAGCTCTTCGCGCAATTTCGTCTTGCTGACGATACTCGAGGCAGTCAAGCGGGTCGCCGGAATCTCGCTCAAATAGCTGTCGATCGCCTTCTCATCCCCACAGGCGATCAACACGCGCCCGGTCGAGTTGTAGAGTGCGTTGAAACGACGCCCCACCGTAATGACCGGAGCCAACTGCCGTTGGGTACGTGCCCAGGCCAGATGAACTACATCGTGTCCGTCGAGGATCGCAATGGCGGAAGCTTCATTGATTTCCGCAGTGAGCCTATCCAGGTAGGGTTGCGCGAGATCGGCCAACGGCCGGGTCGACATGAACGCATACCCGAGCTCCAGCACCTTCGGAGTGAGCTGGAACTGACGACCGTTTTGCTCGATGTAGCCCAGGTGTACGAGGGTCAGCAGATAGCGCCGGGCGCCCGCCCGGGTCATGCCCGTCCGACCCGAGACTTCCGACAAGGTCATCTGAAAGTGATCCTGGTCGAAGGACCGTAACACTGCGAGCCCATGGGCGACGGAGCCGACGTAATCGCGGGGCGGTGCGGCCTCGATCACCGCGCGACCGCGCCCCCTGACTCCAGAATCCCGAGGTGACTTAGTTCCTTTAGCCATTTGAACCGCCGCTGTAGTTGGCATACGCGCTAGAAAATCTCGAAATACTCACGCTGTTCCCAATCAGTCACTTCATCGGATAAGAAACGGTGTAATTCGAACTCCTTGATACGCACGAGGTAGTCGAGGAAAGTGCGACCGAGCACACGCTCGAGCAGCGCACTGTTTTTGAATTCAGACACGGCCTCAACGAGGTTCCGCGGCAGCGAGGGGCTTGCAGACGCATTCGGCGTGTCTACGGCCGGTCCCGGATCGATTCGCTCCTCGATTCCAGCGAGGCCCGAGACGATCTGCGATGCAAAATAGAGGTACGGATTGGCCGCCGATTCGCCGACCCGATTCTCGACATGCGAGGCCGGATCTCCCGGCCCGCCAATCACGCGGAGCATGGCACCTCGATTGTCCTGACCCCACACAACAGCGTTGGGGGCCAGGGAATTGGGGCGGTAGCGCTTATAGCCATTGATCGTGGGCGTTGCGAGCAAGCAGGTATCGCGAGCATACCGCAACAGCCCCCCCAGGTAGTGCATGCCCAGTTCAGACAACGGACTCACCCCTCGCCCCACAAACGCATTGCTGCCATCGGACCGCTTCAAAAGCGATTGATGCAAGTGCCAGCCGCTGGAGAGCGCTCCGGGCAATGCGGGTCGGCACATGAAACTCGCGAGCAGCCCGCGCCGCCGACACACCTGTTTAATCGCACTCCGGGCCAATACCGCCATATCTGCCGCTTGCAGGCCGGGCCGGGGGTCGAATGTCAGCTCGCACTGGCTGGGTCCGAACTCTATCTCCAATGAGCGCACCGGAATCCCGAGCGCCGCCAGCGTCTCGCGCAGCACATCGAGAATGGGGTCGATTTCGTCATACCGAGATTCGGTCAGGTATTGGTACCCACGCGAGAGCACGCTCACGGCGGGCGGCGGCCCAGGCTGCCCCCAGTCATTCACACCATGGCGGGCGTCTTCGAGCTTATGCACGTGGAATTCCAGCTCGATCCCGGCGAGGAGGTCATAGCCGGCGCTCTCGAGCCGCTGCAATTGCCGGGCGCACAGCTGTCGGGTTGCAAAAGGAACCGGCTCGCCGGAACGAAAGTAGGCATCGCATAAGACCCACGCTGAATGCTCGGTCCACGGCAGGATGCGGAATGTCGTCGGATCGGGAACCGCAACGAAATCGGCGGCGCCGCGCAGCTGTGGCGCCGCTCCCCCTTCCGTCCACACGGGCCAGGCGGTCCGGTGCGAGGTGTCTTTCAACAGCAGTGTGCTGGTCAATCCCCAACCGTTCTTGAATGCCGCCGGCAGCGCATCCGCCACGATCGTCTTGCCGCGAAGAATGCCGTGCTGGTCCGCGAAGGCCAGGCGAACGGTGCGAATGTTGTGCTCCGAGACGGTTGCAAGGGCCTGCTCCGCAGCCTCGCGCTGCTCGTCCGACCACAGGGAAAATCGCCTGACAAAGCCCTCATCGGCCGTGCGAGTGGCTGGCGTCTGGGGATGATTCATGATGCCGACGTCCATGAGTTTTATATACGAACAATTGTTCGTTTTCTGACGTTAGCAAAGCCCCGGCAACCGGGCAACTCCAGTTGCCCACGGCCGCTCAGATACATTACTATAGCGAACAGATGTTCGCATTATGAACTCCATGAGCGAGGCACCCCTATGACCAGCGAGTCCGCGATCAAGACCTCCGCCCTGGAGCACGTTTGGTTCCACGTGACCTCGCCCAAGGCCCTGCGCGCGCCGCTCGGCCTGACTGTCTTCGAGCGCGGGGAAGGGGCATACCTCTTTGATGAGACCGGCAAGCGGTATCTCGATGGCCTGTCCGGCGGAGCCTTTGTGACCAACATCGGGCATGGCCGCGCCGCGGTCGCGGCCGCCTACGCCGAACAGGCGGCCAAACTGGCTTATGTCACCCCTTACAGCTTCGTAGCCCAACCCACCGCGGACCTCGCCGCCAAGCTCGTCCAGCTCGCCCCGGGGAATGTACAGCGGGTTTTCTTCGGCTCAGGTGGAACCGATGCGGTCGAGGCGGCACTGAAGGTCGCCAAGCAGTATCACTGGTTGGGAGGCGAGCACAAACGCACCAAGGTGATCAGCCGCCGCGGCTCGTATCACGGCTCCTCGCTCTACGCCATGAGCGTCAGCGGGGCCAGTCACGACTTCAACAGCAGGATTTTTGCGCCTCTCGTTCCAGGTTGCGTACAGGTCCCCAACCACAACTGCTACCGCTGCGAGTACAAGCTCACCTACCCGAGCTGCGATGTGCTGTGCGTCGACATGATCGAGCGGCAGATCATCCACGAGGGACCCGACACGGTCGCGGCGATCATTGCCGAGCCCATTCCATCGGCCGCCTCCATCTACACCCCGCCGGATCAGTACCTGCCACGTCTGCGTCAGATTGCCGACAAGTACGGCATCGTGTTGATCATCGACGAGGTCATCAACGGGTTCGGCCGTACCGGCAAGATGTTTGCCTGTCAGCACTGGGGCGTGCACGGCGACATCATGACAGTGGCCAAGGGCCTCACGAGCGGCTATGCCCCCATGGGAGCCACTCTAGTGAGCGCAAAAATCGCCCAACGCTTCGATGCCGCCCAGGGGCGCGAGTCGGGGCTGAATCACGTCATCAGCTTCGGTGGCCATGCCGCCTGCGCCGCGGCGGCGCTGAAGAACATCGAAATCCTCGAGAACGAGCACCTGGTCGAGAACGCCGCGGCGATGGGCCAGTATCTGTTCGAGGGTCTCGAAACCCTGCGCAGGCACCCCATCGTGGGTGACATCCGCGGCAAGGGCTTGCTGGCGGCCATCGAGCTGGTGAAAAACACGCGGACGCGCGAACCCTTCGCCCCGGGCGATCAGATGGCCCTGCGTGTCACCAACCACCTGCAGGAACTGGGTCTGCTCGTCAGAACCTATCAGGTGCTCGAGTTGGGACCCCCGCTATGTGTCGGCCGCCCCGAGATCGAAGCCATCATCGATGCCTTGGACCGCACCATCGTGTGGTTCATGAAAGAAATGGGCATTCAGTAAACACTTCCAGCGCTGCGGAGAACCTCGGGTGCAAACCAACAAAACGGCGGTCATCATCGGTGGCGGGATCATCGGTTGTGGCATCGCCTTACAACTGCTGCGACGCGGCTATCGCACTTGCAATGTCGATCGCAACGCCGAAGTAGGCTTCGGCTCGACCGTCAATTCCTGCGCCATCGTGCGTTTTTCCTACTCCACACTCGATTCGGTGAAGCTCGCCCTCGAAGGTCATCACTACTGGAAGAACTGGCCCGAGGTGTTGGGTGTGAAGGATCCGCGGGGCTTTGCGCGCTTCATCCAGACCGGTCATCTGGTCCTGAAGACATTCCCCACCGATCGCGCCGAAATGCTCGAGTTGTATCGCAAGTCCGGCGTGCGCTTCGCAGAGTGGACGCCGGAGCAACTGCGCGAGCGTCTGCCAATCTACGACACCGCTTCCTACCATCCACCGAAACCAGTGGACGATCCTGCATTCCAACTGGCCCCTGAAAGGCAGCTTGCCGGTGCGATCTTCTGTCCTGATGGCGGCTATGTGAACGATCCGCAACTGGCCACCCACAATCTGCGGTGTGCAATCGAGGCAGCCGGCGGCCGGTTCCTGCTGCAACAGGAAGTCGTGGAAATTCTCCGTACCGCCGGCCGCGTCAGCGGGGTTCGCCTGGCCTCGGGACAGGTGGTTGCGGCGCATGTGGTGGTGAATGCGGCCGGTCCCCATTCCGTCGTCATCAACAGGATGGCCGGTGTCGAGGCTGCCATGAACGTCAGCACCCGCGCGCTGCGTCGTGAGGTGCATCACCTGCCTTCGCCGGAGGGGTTTGATTTCAACGCCCGCGGTATCTGCACGTCGGATCCGGACCTGGGGATCTACTGGCGACCGGAGACTGGCAACAAATTGAGCCTCGGCTCCGGCGATCCACCCTGCGACCCGAAGACCTGGGTCGAGGATCCCCGCGAATTCGACCGCTCAATCAGCGAGCGCCAATGGGAAACACAAGTGTTCCGCCTGGGTCATCGAGTCCCGGAGCTGCCGATTCCGGGCCAGGCGCAGGGCGTCGTGGATCTCTACGATGTCTCAACGGATTGGATCCCCATTTACGACAAGTCGGATCTGCCCGGCTTCTACATGGCGATCGGCAGCAGCGGCCACCAGTTCAAGAATGCAGGCGTTGCGGGCGCGCTGATGGCCGAACTGATCGACTACGAGGAGAGCGGCGGCGATCACGACACCCAGCCACTCCAATTCAACGGTCGGTTCACCGGACTCACCATCAACACGGGTGAGTTCTCCCGGCGGCGCAATATCAACAAAGCCAGCAGCTTCTCCGTGCGCGGCTGATTCAGGAGAGATACCTGTCATGCGGATGACAATCGACGGTCACCTGGTACCGAGCACAGATGAATTTCCAGTCATCAATCCGGCCACCGGCGATGTGTTGTTGCACGCGCCGAATTGTTCAATCGAACAGCTCGATGCAGCCGTAAACGCCGCGCAACGCGCATTCGGGCCCTGGCGTGGGCGTGCACTCGAAGAGCGCCGTGAATTGCTGCGCAGGTGTGCGTCCACGATCCGCTCGCACCAGGCCGAGTTGGCGCGACTGCTGACACAGGAGCAAGGCAAGCCGACCGTGACCGCGAATCGCGAGGTGGGCGGCTCGGCACGATGGCTGGAGGTCACCGCGGACCTGGAGATACCCTACCAGGTGATCGCCCTTGATGCGGGACGTACAGCCGAGGTAACCCGTAAACCCTATGGCGTGGTCGCCGGCATCGTCCCCTGGAATTACCCCTTGATGTCGGCCTGTTGGAAAATAGGCCCCGCGCTGTTGGCCGGCAATACCATCATCATCAAACCCTCCCCTTTTACGCCCCTTACGACGCTGCGCCTGGGCGAATTGCTGCTCGACATTCTACCGCCGGGGGTCCTGAACATCGTCAGTGGGACGGATGAGGTTGCACCGCATCTCACCGCGCATCCGGGCGTTCGCAAGGTGTCCTTCACCGGCTCGACGGCCACGGGACGCAAAGTCTTCGGTGCCGCCGCCACGGATATCAAAGGCCTGACACTCGAGTTGGGGGGCAATGACCCGGCGGTGATATTGGCGAATGTCGATCCTGTCAAAACAGCCGCCAAACTCTACGCTGCGGCATTTGAAAACGCCGGCCAGGTGTGTGCGGCCATCAAGCGAGTGTATGCGCATCGCCGCGTGTATGAGGCGCTGGTCACCGAGTTGGCGCAGCTTGCCCATAACGCCATTGTGGGCGATGGACTCGATCCTCGTGTGACCCTGGGCCCAGTCAGTACCCGGCCACAGTTCGAGCGGGTCCTGCAATTGATGCAGGATGCGAAGGCGCAGGGAGGTGAGTTCGTGGCCGGCGAACCTCGAGCGCTCGAAGGCCCGGGTTATTTCATTCGCCCGGCGATCGTGACAGGCCTGAACGATGGGGCGCGACTGGTCGCCGAGGAACAATTCGGACCCGTGCTCCCGGTTCTGCCCTTCGATGACATAGAGGAGGCCGTCACCCGCGCCAATGGAACTCCGTATGGGCTATCTGCTTCCGTGTGGTCGGATGATCTCAGCGCGGCGCGTGCCATCGCGCCGAGAATCGATGCGGGCACCGTGTGGCTGAACCAGCACATGGCCATTTTGCCGGTGCTGCCCACGGCGGGCGTCAAACAATCGGGACTGGGATCTGAAAACGGATCCTGGGGTCTGGAGAATTACATGCAACTCCAAACCATCGCGGCGGCGGGCTGAGACCAGGACATGCCAACCCCCGATGTCCCCAGCGCTCGCAACACTGACAACCTCGACTTACATTCGCAGCTCCTACCGGGTCGCATCGCAGAAATGCCGCGTCTGAACCTGGCGAAGTTGCCGACGCCGCTCGATGATGCCCCTCGCCTGACTGCCGCACTCGGCGGACCGCGCATTCTCTTCAAGCGCGACGATCTGACGGGCATTGGCCTAGGTGGCAACAAGGTCCGAAAACTGGAGTTTCTCATCGCGCAGGCTCTCCACGAGGGCGCGGACACCCTGATTGCCTCGGGCGGATTCCAATCCAATCTCGTGCGCATTGCGACAGCGATGGCTAATTGTGTTGGAATGCGCACGGAGCTGGTGTTAGGCGGAGTCCCCGGGGAGCCACGACCCCTTGTCGGGAATTTGCTCCTGGACTCACTCCTGGGCGCCAACGTGACCTACGTGGACACCGAACCTCGCTGGGACTTCGGTGATAGCATCGAACGTGTCGCAGACGCAGTGCGAGCTCGCGGGGGAAACCCTTATATCGTGCCACTCGGCGGTTCCAGCGCCGAAGGCATCGCCAGTTACGTCTGTGCGACCCTGGAGTTGAAACAACAGCTGGCCGAGCTCGATGTCGAACCGCAACACCTGATCGTGGGTGTTGGGTCCGGTGGCACCTATACGGGGCTGCTGCTGGGGCAGCTGAACATTCCGACCTCTTATCGCGTTGTCGGCGTCAGCGTCAGTAGAAGCCGAGACTATCTGCTGGACAAGATCCCCGAGTTCGCACGCGAGGCCGGCTCCAAGTTGCACCTCAGTCGTTTTCCGCAACGGGAGGATGTCCTCGTGCACGATGAGTACATCGGCGCCTCTTACGGTGCGCTGACGGACGCCTGCAGCGAAGCGATCGGCCTGGTGGCCCGCACCGAAGGGGTGATTCTGGACCCGGTATATTCCGGCAAAGCCATGGCGGGTCTCATTGCGTTGATTCGAAGAGGTGTCATCAAACAAAGCGAGACCGTGGTGTTTCTGCATACCGGAGGTCACCCTGCCTTGTTTGCATATGAGCCGAGCAAGCTGTTGTCGAATGCAGATAGCTCGCCTCAGCCGGGCGCCTGAGTGTTGCCGTGGGCTTCGAGGTCGCGAGGCAGACGCTTCGCGGCGTACAGGAACAGCGCAATGCCCATCCCGGCTGCGCCAAAGGTGGCCATGAGCGCATAGCGCAGCGACCCGACACCGTACCGCGGAGTCAGCAGATCGCTCATCAATCCTACAAAGGACACACCTGCACCGGGCCCCAGGAGATTCAGAATCAGGAACTGGATAGAAGCGGCAAGTGCCCTCATGCGCACCGGCATCAGTCGCTGCGTGAGACCCACAATCGGCCCCATGTAGGAACCGGCCAGGAACATTGCAACGAAATAAAACGCAAACACGCTCTCGATGCCGACGCTGAGAAAGAGATACACACTCGGAATCAACGCCATCACAGCCAACGCGGGCATCCACAAGTACCAGCGCGGGTCGCGCATTCCCAACCTGTCGGCGAGCAGCCCACCTGAGAGTGTTCCCCCTATTCCCGCAACCGCCTCCAGCAATCCGGTGCGGCTGCCGACTACCCCACTGCTCATGTCGTAGACCCGAATCAAGTAAGCTGGCGACCACATTTCAAACGCGGTGTCGGCGAAGGAGCACAATCCGAGGCCCAATGCGTATGAGAGGAAAGACTTGCGCGAGACGATCACCCGCAGCGTGTCGCGCAGCGACAGCGGACCGGTATCCGTAATCGCTTCCGACTGTCCACGAACAGGCTCGCGCACTGTCAGTCGGAGCAGCAGCGCCAGCAGCAATCCCGGCAATCCGACCATCATGAAGGCGAAGCGCCAACCATGGCGCTCGTTGGCCCAGCCCCCGATGGCAAGCCCCAAAGCGATGCCGGCCGGGATGCCGAGCTGATAGATCGAAAGCGCTGTCGCGCGCCGTGAGATGGGAAAGTAGTCCGAGATCAGCGAATGCGCGGTGGGACTGCACGCGGACTCACCAAGCGCCACTCCTAAGCGCGCCACCACCAGTTGCCCCGCAGTGCGCGCCAGTCCGCCGCAGAAGGTCATGGCGCTCCAAACAGTCACGCCGAGTGCCATGAGCGAGCGACGGTTACCCCGATCGGCCCAGCGGGCGATCGGAATCCCCGCCATGGAATAGATCACAGCAAAGGCAAACCCGCCGATCAGACCGACCTCCGTGTCCGATAGATGCAGATCGGCCTCGATGGGCTCGATCAGGATGACCAGGACGTAGCGATCCATCCAATTGCAGATGTACGCGGCGAGCAGGAGCGTCAGCACATACCATGAATACGCCGGCGCCGTGTCTTTCATGGACACGAGTCTACCCGGTCAGACTCCCCCAACCGCTGCTCTCACGACGTTCTCGCTCGATCTTGCGCCAGTATTCAGCTGGTTCGCTCCGCGGGCCAATCGTATCGACCGCCGCGGGACGCTCAATGCGCGCTGCGGTCGCTTCCGTGAGCGCAAATGGCGGCGCCTTTCCCGCCTGTACATTGCGCAGACCCGCCATCAACAGTTTCCGGTACTTGATGATACCCACATCCGATTTGCCCAGATGCTCGCGACTGCGATCGAAGATCGGGCCCGGCGATTCAACAGCCCACTGGTCATGGGTATTCACATCCATCCCCAACCCCGTATACGTCTGGGTCGCCTGGTCGCGCGGATCGTAACCCCAGTTGGAGTTGCGGTTGTGCTTCGGCAGATAACCCGGCAACGTCTGATTCGCAAGCCGTTGGCTGCGCATTTTCTCACGATCAACGCGGGAGCCATAACTCGTGAAGATCGAGTACCAGTAACAGCTCGTGTCATCGATCGGAACGTGCCATTGGGTGATGGTCATCTCAGCGCTCATCGGGATGACGATCGCCTCAGGAAACACCAGGTTGGTGATCCGGTAGTGACTCATCGAGTCGCTCAGATCGCGTGTCGTCACCAGGCGAAACCCGAAGTCAGTGTCCTCGATGCGAATGGTCGGCCGGGGATATTCACGCAGTATTTGCGTAAGCGGCATTTCGGAGTGGGCCGAGGCCGAGCGGAATTGACGACCGTAGGCGGCATCCGTTGACTCATCGCTCAGAAATCGATGCAGGAAGGACGGATGGATCGGATCGATGCCGACTTCGAGCGCCTGCAGCCAATTGCAGTCCCACAATCCCTTGAACGCAAAGGTCTGCTGCGCAGGCGCGGTAAAGCAGTCAAAGGCGGGAAACGGCGGCGGGATCCCCTCTCCGAGGAAAGCAAAGATAACTCCGCTGCGTTCCTCGCACGGGTAACCGCGGTGCTTCAGGTGCTGGTAGGCGCGGCTACCGGGCGGCTCGCCCGGCTGCTCCAGGCACTGCCCGGTTGCATCGAACAGCCATCCGTGAAACGGGCAGCGCAGGCCGCCGGATTCGAGTCGGCCAAAACAGAGGTCCGCACCCCGGTGTGGACAGGCCCGTTCCAACAGACCGTAACGACCCTGTTCATCTCGAAACAGAACGAGATCTTCCCCCAGCAGCCTGACCGGGACCACCGGGCGTTTGTCGTTCAGCTCCTCCACCAGCGCGGCGGGCTGCCAGTACTGGCGTAACAGCTTCCCGGCGGCGGTGCCGGGACCAATGCGGGTCATCAGCTCATTTTCTGCGACGGTGGTCATCTGCAGCTCTCCGGCCGAGTCAACGGGTCTCCACACCGGCTTTAGTAACAACCGCGGCACCGTCCGAGCGCGGATCGCTGGCGGCTTCGAGTTGAGCCTCGCCGGTGACGCGGATGACCTGGGCATGCCCCACTATTTCACTCAAGGGCGCAATTCGCTGCTGGTTGAAACCCGGCGCCTGCAGCGCCTCGGCAAATGAGCCCGGAGCGTCGGATTCAACAGCAATAGTGGGCTCCTGGAAATCGATATCCAGGCTGCCCGCTACCCATCGCGGTGCTCGCAATGTAGTTGCCAAAGGCGTTTGTCGGTCGAGCACTCCACCCAGGAGCTGAGCGAGAATCTGTGGCTGTGCCCGTCCGCCCATCGTGCCCATCACCGCGTCGAGCTTGCCGCCGCGTCTGACCAACAGGGGCATGAGTGTGTGCGCTGGTCGTGTCAGGGGTGCCAGCGCGTTCGGTGCTCCCGGATTCAATGAAAACCCACGGCCGCGATTGTGGAAGATGACTCCGGTGCGGGGCTCGAGAATTCCGCTGCCAAACAGTTGGAACACGCTCTGAATCAACGAAACACCGACGCCATCGCCGTCGAGGCTGCACACGGCTACGGTGTCACCATGTGCCGGTGGGCTGTCCTGGCGGGAGGAGCTCATCGGCCGGGAGCGCAGCCGCTGTTGCAGCGCCTGCGGATCCAACAGTCGGTCCAAAGGCACGGGGCTGCGAAGCGGATCGCCCAGATATTTTTCCCGGTCCTCAATGGCGATCAACAACGCTTGCAAAATGCGCCCGGGATCGCCTTCGCGCTGTAACGCCGACGTTCCCAACGCAGCGAGCACCTCGAGCAACACAAAGCCCTGCGAGTTCGGCGGGCTCGTCTCGAAGGCGAGCTCGCCGAGCTCGAGCCGCAGTGCGTGGGTAGTCTGCGTCTGATGAGAAGCGAAATCCGCTTCGCCCAAGGGGCTGCCGAGAGCACGCAATCCCTCGCTCAGTTGGCCGGCCACCTTGCCCGTATAGAAGTCTTGCAGTCCGGCCTCGGCCAGGCGCTGCAGTGTCACGGCGAGCTGCGGCTGCCTGAGCACATCACCCTGACGCAGCGGCGCGCCGTTCACGAAAAAGCATGCGCGCAGTCCTGGATCGCGCAGCAACAGATCCTTTCTCTTGTGGAGTCCATTTTCCAGTGAGCGGCTGACGGGCACGCCCTCTTGCGCCGCGCGTACGGCCGGCGCCAGCAGGCGTATCCACGGCAGACGCGCACCCTGCGAGTGAATGGCCTGCCACCCGCCGACCAGTCCCGGTACCGTGACGGGCACGGGACCGCTGTCAGGCATTGCCGTAAAGCGAGACCGAATCCCCTGTACATCGATTGCGGCCGCCGCGGCGCCCGATCCATTGATGGACTTCGAATCTGCCGCACCCGAACCCACCACGGCAAACAGATCGCCGCCAAGTGCACATTGGTGCGGGTAAGCGACGGTCAGCACGGCAGCGGCGGCCAACGCAGCATCAATGGCGTTACCACCGTCTCGATACGCCTGCGCCCCGGCCTCCGTGGCCATCGCATGAGGCGTTGTTATGGCGCCCATCCTGCTCATGCGTTCAGCGGTAAGCCTTCGATGAGAATGGTACGAGTGGCGGCTGCCTCCGAACCCTTCAGGCGCATCGGCAGGCAACACATGAAATACGTACCGTCCTGGATGTTGATCAGGTTCGCGCCTTCCAGAATGATGACCCCGTTACCGCACAGAATCTGGTGCGTCGGCCATTTGTCGGTCTGATCCGCACTCTCGATCGTCACGTAGTCGATTCCGACAAACACAACGCCGGCATCGACGAGAGCCTGCGCGGCATCGGCCCGGATTCCCACCCAATCGCTGCTGAACTGCCGCTTCACCATGCGCGTTTCCGAATTCGTGGTCTTGAACAGCACACGCCTGGCGCCGTTCAACTGGGCATTGCGCACCGACTCCGCGGTGATCGGCACATCGCCTTGCGCTGTTAGATCGACCACTCGCGTGGCGCCAACGAAGGTCTCCAGCGGCAGCTTGTCAACCGTGGCACCCGTAGGGATGAAGTGCCGTGGCGCATCGATGTGGGTACCCGTGTGTGCGCCAATGAGCCACCGTGAGACCTCGGATTCGGCACCGGCCGCCATGCTGTGCACACAGATTACTTCCGGTGGCTTGCCGTCGCGCCAGTAGAGCATGCCCGGTTCGATGTCCATTGAGATGTCATGAATTTTCATGTTTAATTTCGCCCGGTTGGGAGTTCTATATACGAACATCTGTTCGCTACACTCTATCGGACTCGCGCTACCCCTGGCAAGGGAGAGAGGCGGCCCGCCGGCGCCGGCAGCGGGCCCCAGACCTGCTCGATCTGGCGCCCAAGCGTGAGGATCTTGTCGTCCGATCCCGGAACGCCGTCGATTTCGATTCCGACCGGAAGCCCCTCGGCGCTCAATCCGGCCGGAATCGACAGACCGGGCGCGCCCAACGCACACGCGGTCAGCGTATGCCGAATGCTGACCAATCCAGCAGGAACAGCCTTCCCGGCCAGGAGGACCGTATCGTCCAATCGATCGCCGTTGGGTCGGATGGGCGGGGCGAGCACCGGCACGGTCGGAAAGATCACCGCGTCCAATCGATGTTGTTGAAAAAGCTCGCCGTAGCGCCCTTGCAACCGACGCCGATTGTTCCTTGCTGCGCTGAGTGTTTCGGGTTTGACAGGTGGGCTGCTGTTTTTGTCGAATACTTCCCGCACGTCGACACTTCGCACGCCTGCGATCAATGCGGAGAACGAGAGCCCGGGGACCTTGTGTTCGAGGAAATCCGCGATGTCGTTCTGCATGCCGGCCAGGAGCAGCGTCCACCAGATTTCCTCGGCCGCCGCGTGCAGCGCCTGAAAATCCACCTCGACCAGCTGCGCTCCCGCAGCCTGCAGCTGTTTGAGTGCCCCCTCGCTGACTCGCGCGACTTCGGGATCGAGGGCGGTCCAACGGTCCGCCCGCGAGATACCCAGGCGCGCTCCCCTGAGAGATGTCACGGCATGGATGGCTCGTCCCGTGATTGCCGCATCGATCAGGATCACATCGGCCACGGTGCGCCCCATGGGCCCACAGGTATCCAGATCCCGAGCCAGCGGCACGATGCCATCACTGGGATACCGTCGGTAAGAAGGGCCGAAACTCGGCCGAAAGCCCGCTACTCCGCAAAATGCGGCCGGAATCCGAGCCGATCCCGCGCTGTCGCTCCCGAGTCCAAACACGCTGACGCGGGCGGCTAAGCCTGCAGCGGTCCCTCCGCTCGAACCTCCGGAGACCCGTGCGGTTGAGTAGGGATTTCGCACCGGCCCGAAAAACGCATTGGAGGATGTCGCTCCGCACGCGAGCTCATGCATGTTGGTTTTCGCGAGCACGAGCGCACCCTGCTCGCGCAGGCGACTCACTACCGTCGCATCCAGGAGAGGTCGATAGTTCTCGAGCCGCTCCGTGCCGGCGGTTGTCGCAAATCCGACGGTGTCGATATTGTCCTTGATGAGGATCGGCGCCCCGGCCAGCGATCCCAGTCGCTCGCCGCGCGTACGTCGCTGATCGACCGTTCGCGCCGCCGCCAGGACCAACTCATCAGACTGCCAGGTCACCAGGTTGAGATCTTTACAGTCATGCAGGCGTTGCAGGGCACACTGCACGTAGCTTTCAACGCTCACATCCCCGAGCCATAACGCCGCCAGCAACGGGGGTCCATCGAGCGCGAGCTGATCTGCCGGTGGAGTGATCCCTGGGACCGCCCATGAGTTCTTCGCCGACAAAATCAATCCGGCCGCTGCGGTCGCAATGAACTCACGTCGCGATCGGTCCATAGCGATACGCACCTCTAGCAGTAGCAGTCAGGAATCAGCCGCATCGCCTGGATGGCGATCGGGTCGTGGAACAGGGTGTCGAACAGGCGGCGGACGCGGGTATCCTTCATCACCGTAGCGACGAGCGCGAGGGTGCTGGGAGCGCGACGAAGGCAACCAGCAGACAGCCCGCGGCAATCAATACGTATTGGGTCCAATTCTGCAGGGACAGCCAGGTCGAGGGTGCAGCGAAACACCCGACCGAAATGAACTGATTCACCAGCCCCGAGGCCGCGCCACTGCGCCCAGGATCGCGCACCACGTTCGGAAGCAACGCCATGGCACCTCCTGACATGCCGCCGAATGCAAACAGCCAGATCACGAGCGCACACGTGCTCAAAGTGATTCCGCTGCCGGGAAAGAACAGCATGAGCTGCGCCAACACCCCGATAACCACCATAACGCCGAACAATAGCGACGCACTCAGGGCACGGCTCAACAACTGACCGATGCTCAGGCCTCCGATCACCATTGCAATGATTTTCGCCGTCGCGACCGCCGCAGAGGAAGTGCCAATGGTCAGGTGATGTACGCGCGAAAGATAAGAAGGCGCTGCCAGGCTCGTGCCGTAGGAAACGACGTTTGGAAGGGCAACGGCAACAGCGAGGCGCAACACGCGCCAATCCCGAATCACACTCACAATACCTTCCCAGGAGCGCGCCGGCCTTTTGTCATTGCCGACGTATCGTCCCCGTGGAAGACACCAAAGCAGCACGACGAAGGACGCCAACAGGATGGTGGCATGGGTGAGCAATGCCGAACGCCAGCCACCGGTGGCGCTGAAGGGTACGGCGAGCAGCAGGCCCGCTGCATATCCGCTCGGGGCAAACGTGGCGAAGAAGGACATCGCGCGCGTGCGAGCGCGCCCCTCGAGGGTCGCTATCAGAAGACAAGGTCCCGCTACACAGGTCCCTCCGAACCCCAGCCCGCACAACAGCATGGCTCCGTCAAACAACAGCAGCGAGGGAGCTCGACTCGCCAAGCCACTCCCGAGCACCGAGATCACGATGGCGACGAGAATAGACAGCCGGACGCCATACTTGTCGATGAGGCTGCCGCTGATAGTGGCCAGAATCGCTGTGGGGAAAGAGAACAGAGCAATAGATAGTCCAATCTGCGCGGGTCCCACACCCAGATCGCGCGTCAACGTATCAATAAAAGGCACAACGACACCGATGGTCATCATGCACAACACCGCCGGCAAGTACGCCATCGCCGTCAATGCCAGGGCCTGGCCGGTCGTGGCCTGGGAATCAACGACGGCGGTACGGCAGGTGGCCCCGCTTTCGATCGGCACCGATCGCGGCGTGCCGGTCACTTGCCAGAGCCCCCGGCGTCGCGCTTTCCCAGCGCCATCAAGAAATCATGGTTTCTCATGAATGACTGCCTCGCGGGCTACGGACGATGTTTGGGATCAGGCCAGGGTTCACGAATGGCGGCCGCCACCGCACGCGCAGTGGTGATCACGCAGCGCTCAAACTCCGCCTTTCCGTGTTGCGGGTTTGCCTCCGCCACATCACGTCCCCACACGCCCGTCTCGCTCACCTGGTCCATGCGATAGTCCCAGAAGGAATCGACATCCCGATGTGAGGTGGCCCGATCCATTCGGACCAGTTCCGGGTACAGATACAACATCACCGAGGTCTCGAAAAAGTTGGCATGCATCAAGGCACGTCCATAGCGGACGTGCCCGTCCACCTCGGAGCCGGGATACATCGTGACGTACCCGAGCGAGCGCACACGCGCGTCACGATGTCGAACCCGAAGCTTCTCCGCCGAGACATCGAGGCAGCCACTGTTCCAGATGTGACCGTTCAGAAGTACAAACTGCCGCACGCTCCGCTCATAGAGGGACTCGATGATGTCCTCCACCAGGCCGATCATGGTCTCTGGCCGAAGCGAAATGGTGCCGGCGAAATCCCCATGTGACGCAGATACGCCATAGGAAAGGGTCGGCACGACCGGGACACCCGTGAGTGCGGACACACACACCGCGACCGCCTCGCCGATATAACTGTCGACACCGAGCGGCAGATGCGGTCCATGTTGCTCTACAGCGCCCACCGGCACGATCACCGCCTGGTTCGCCTGAGCGGCCGCTCCTGCCTCAGGCCAGGTCAACTGCTCCCATCGGACCGGCCGGCCCGGACCTCCGAGTTCGCGGGCCAACCCCAGCAGGTCCTTCCCCATCGTGTCAAAATCAAAAGCCATGCTTCGATTTACTCCTTCCGACTCACCAGACGCGCCGTGTCTTCCACGGCAGCAACTCCAGGGCGGTGGTCTTGCTGATACCGGACTCGGTCGTAATCCAGATGCGTGCATCCGGACTGTAGTCGCTGATCAGCTCCCTGCAGACGCCGCAGGGGGCAATGATCCGATACTGTCCGGCCGGCTTGATTTGAACCGAGACGACAGCCTCGACCTGCAATGGGATACTGGCAGCGAGAGCTCCGCGGGCGGTACCGAGGGCGACGCCCTCGGCACAGATGGAACTTCGGCGGCACGAGCCCTCCACATGCACCCCCGTGAAAACCTGGCCACCGACCACGCGCAACGCGGTGGCCACCTCGTGACGTCCATGAACCCACACGCGACCCAACAATTCTTGAGCAAGGCTCAAGAGCCGCACATCGTCGGGTTGCATATCCGTCGGAGGAACGACGGGGGCCACCGAAGCGGTGCTCATGTGCCCAAGCCCAGAATTTTGGCCATGTTGCCTCCTTCCACGAGCGCTCGATCGCGCTCATCCGGAATCGCCTTGGCAATCTTCATACGCTCCAGATCGAAGTCCGATCCGGGCCACTCGCTGCCCATCAGGATTTTCGTCGGCCCGAGCCGGGCGTAGGCACGCTTCACATCGCTCAACAGCGTCGCCGAAGTTTCCAGATAGACGTGCGGCTGCCGCTCCGCGACGATGATCGCCTCGGGCACATTCCACACAGCGCCCATGTGGGCAATGATGGTGGGCACTGTCGGGTGGTTGCGGACAACCTCTTCAATTGCCAACGGGGCACAGAAGGAGTCATCCAGCGCATTGATGAGCACCGGCAGCTCGTGCTTCGCGCAGGCTTCGAACACGGGATCCAACAGTCCGTGATCGGCGGCGTGATAACCGTGCAGACTCGGGTGCAACTTCAGACCCGAGAGCCCCGACTCGGCGATCCACGCGATCTCATCGAGCGCGTCATCCGCCTGCGGCATGATCTGACCGAAGCCAAACAAGCGCGTCGGATGGGCTGCAACCAGTTTGACCAGAAACTCGTTTTCGATCCGCTGCGCCAGCGAGCACACCATAGCCATGTCCACGCCCGCCGCATCCATCCGATCGAGTATGCGTCGCGGATCAAACGGGACGTACGGCGGCGGCGCCTGACCGGGGCGAGCCCCTGTCAGGTAATCCGAGCGTCCCCGCCGATCCTGCGTCGTGTTGTAGGCATCAATGATCATGCGCACGAACCCTCAGTGACGATATAACGCCGTGATCCCGAATGTCAGCGGCCGCAAGCTCTGCAAGTAGTACGGGTTGGAGCCCGGAATGTCATGTGAAATAGCGATCGGGGTTTCTTCCTTCGTCAGATTGTTGCCGAATACCGAAACCTCGAAGTCTCCCAACTGCATCCCCAAACGCATGGACAGTGACTTCAGCGGCCCCGGTTGCGTCAGGGTCGAGTCATAGCTGAATGTACGCGAGTCCACGGCCGGAGAGCCATTCTGATAGGTGTAATCGATGCGGTAGAAGCCAGTATGGTTGAGCAGCGGGAAGTTGTAGAGTGTGTACGCGGCCAGGTGAAACGGAGGTCCGCCGATCGCATCGCCCTTGTTGACGAGAATCGCATTCGGGCCCTCGAGAATGGTCCGATCGTAGGCGAGACTGACATAGCCGGCGCTGAATCCCGCCTGGAAGTCCTTCATCACCTTGAATCGCGCCGCCAGGTCACCGCCGTACCCCGTCGCTTCTCCCAGGTTGCCGACGAACGGGAATCCGCAGGAAGCCAGGCGAACGGCCTGCTGAATGTCCTTCCACTTCAACATGTACACACTGGAGTCGAGGCCCAGCCGGCCGCCGAAGAGCGAGTTCTTCGAACCGATCTCGTAGCTCCACAGCGAATCCTGCGTATACGCCGCCGGCGTCGATGTCAGCCCCAGGACTGCCAGGTCGGGTGCGCACAGATCTGCTGGCACTGCGGCATTGACACCGCCCTGGCGAAAGCCTTTGGCTGCGGTTGCATAGAGGAAATTGTTTGGATCCACCTGGTAGGAGACACCGAACTTGGGCGTGACGGGGTTGTCCTTCTGGCTACCGGTCACCGGCGCATGGGGTTTGCCGCTGAAGGCGCCCTCCTGGTCGAATTCGAATTTGTCGTCAGAAACACGCACACCGGCCGAAATCTTGAACGCCTTCGTCACGCTGAAATCGACGTTGGCAAAGCCCGCAATCTGCGTGTCCTTGGCATAAGCATATTGCGTAAAGCTCGGAATATCGCCCAGGCGCTTGGTGTAGGAAACCTGGCCCTTCATCGTGATATCACGATCGTCCTGCTTCATTTCGGAATAGAAGACCCCGACCGTCCACCCCAATCGGGAGTCCGGATCAGTGGACTGCAGGCGCGCTTCCTCCGTGACGGCACGCTGCGTATTGGTAATGAAGGCCTGGGAGGGCACATCGCCAGGCAGGTACTGCAGGGGATTTTTGTAGAAGATGCCCCCGAAGTAGGTCGTATAGTCGAGCGCGGCGTAGTCGCGATGAAAAAAGTAGGAGGTATTGGATATGAAAGACATCTTCTCCAGGTCGAACTGGATCTTCAGCGCCGGCAGATAGAATTTATCCGCCGTGGGCTGCTGCGTGCGGCTGCCCTGTTTGAAATCATCCGAAGAGGAATTGCTCAGTGTGTCCCAATACTGACTGCGATCGTGGTCGGCGACATTCTGGTAGAGAATCGATCCGGTGATCTTCAGCGAATCCAGCGGGACACTGGTCAATGCCGCCCGAGTTACCAAAGACTGGCGATAGTTACTGTTCGAGTCCGTCTTGGCGCCCGTGTCCGGGTCCACGCGGTCGATGTAGCCACCGTCGTTGCGCCACCAGGTGCTCACCCGGAACCCCAGCTTATCCTCCACGATCGGGCCGCCCGTTGCCGCGCCGATCTCGTAGCTGGGATCACCGCTGACCGTACCTGCCAGTTCGCTGCGTACGTAGCTGCTGTAGGACTTCAGACCCGGTTCGGGGAGGATGAATCGGACCGCCCCGCCCTCCGCACCCGCACCGAAGAGCGTACCTTGCGGGCCCCTGAGCACTTCCACGCGCTCCAGGTCAAAGATCTGCGGAAACGCATTCGCGTTCCAATAACCGACGTTGCGCATCTGGATTGGAGTGTCATCGATGTAGATACCGGTCGTTGCGGCACCCACATCTGAGAAGACGCCTCGAATGGCAATGTTGCTGCTGTTGTTGCCGGCCGCGCCGCTCTGATGCGTGAACTGAAGATCGGGCGTGAGTCGCGAAATATCATCGAAGTCCCGAACGCCCTGCTGATCCAGCTGCTCAGGAGTGTAGGCGGTAACATTGATGGGGACCTTGTTGATGTCCTCGGCGCGGCGAGTAGCCGTCACCACGATCTCCTGCAGGGCAGAATCATCGCCGGCGTCCGCAGCCATGACGGGCGCGGACAGGGCTCCTGCCAGCGCGCATACCATGCCACCCTGAATGCGGGCGCGACGCACTGCCTCCGGTACTGCTGCGCTCGTTAGAACCTCTCGCGAACGGCGAGTGAATCCAAACCTCTTGCCTCGAATCACGTGTGCGCCCCCGGCTGATGTGTGAAAACAACGATGCCGTCCGTTTTTTGCGAATCGTGGACGTCGTCAATAAAGTTCGTATGACGAACTCTAGTTCGGATTATTCCACGTGGCTGGAGTGCGGTCAAACGTTCGTAATACGAACACGACTCGGGCGCAGCACGTGTTGGTTGCTGCGCCCCATTCAGGTGCCGCATGCATGGGAGCGCACCAAATCGGCGCGCCCCGCTCGGGGTCGCTCACCTCGTAACTAACATGACACAGCGCTCATGTCAGCGGTGTCGAACGGAGTTGTCGACTCGGGCTCGGAGCGCTCAGCGTCGGTAGTCCAGCGGTGGTTGCCGGCCTTCCGGAATGAACGACCGGTACTTCTTTCCCGCCAGTTGCCTATCAAACTCCGCGCGCGCATCGGCCACGAGCTGCGGACTCGCGTACAGGTCGGCACCGGTGAGCGCCATGGCTTTGGCTGCAACCACCATGCCACGCTGGCCGATACTCATTCCTGCGGAAGCTGCCGCCTGCCACGTGTGCGCGGCGACGCCGGGCACAAAGGTAGCCGCAGCGAACCCGATCGTCGGAACGTTCCAACTTATATCGCCTACATCGGTGGAGGCGGCCGGCGCGTTGGGATCAAAGGGCGTCAGGGGATCGATCCGGGCGCTCGTCTCGAGTGGTTTGACACCCTCCGGCGGCAATGATTTCTGCAACTCGATGGCAAACTTCTGTTCCTGCTCATTGTAGTGAAACCCACCCACCTGCGCGAGATTGCGCTGGGCCACCCTGGCCAGGACGTCATTGCCGAGAATATTCGCATCACCGCCGATCACCTGGGTCTCCAGCCTCGTTTCAGTCATGAGGCCGGCGCCCTCCGCGATTTTCTGCAATCGTGCCCATACATTATCGAGGGTAGCCAGGTCGGGGCTGCGCGCAAACAGATACAACTCGGCGAGATCGGGAACTACATTGGGCGCAACGCCCCCTTTACTTATGGTGTAATGGATTCGTGTATTGCTGGGCACGTGCTCGCGCAGGTATTCGATGCCCGTACCGGTGAGCATCACCGCATCCAACGCAGAGTGCCCGCGCTCGGGTGCCATGGCGGCGTGAGCGGCGATGCCATGGAAAACGAACTTCGCTGATACGATGGCCAACATGCCGCCGTTGGAGACAGCGTTGTGATCAGCCGGGTGCCATTGCAGAACGACATCTGTGTCTTTGAAGAGACCGGCTCGGAGCATGTACACCTTGCCGTCACCGCCCTCTTCCGCCGGCGTCCCATAGAAGCGCAGTGTGCCCCTAACGTGGTTCTCGAGCATGTACTCCCGGAGTGCAACGGCTGCGAGCGCCGCACCGGAACCCAGCAGATTGTGGCCGCACGCGTGCCCGGGGGCACCTTCAGACAGCACCTTCCGCTCAGGCACCGCATCCTGAGACAAACCCGGCAGCGCATCGAACTCCCCCAGTATGCCGATCACGGGCTTGCCTTCGCCGTAGCTCGCGATGAACCCGGTTGGTTCTTCGGCCACGGGTGAGGTCACGGTAAACCCGTCCTGGCGCAGTGCCGCCTGCAGGGCGGCCGAGCTTTGAAATTCCTGATATCCGAGCTCCGGATGCGCCCAGATCCGGTGCGAGGTCTCGATATAACTCGCGGCGTTCTGGTCGACAAACTTCAGCACCTGAGCGTGGGGTCCCGACATCGCGTGCGCGCCGGCAGCGAACAAACTCCAGAGCAGTTGCGGCATCGTAAGTGCGACTACCCATCTGCGGCGAACGTTGGTTGTTGCTAAAGCCATTTTCTGAAAGCCTCCGGTAGAAAATCACGGCAATCGGGACAGAATAACCCGTATGGAAGTGACCTGGCATGGGATGATGATTTTCGCCAGCCGTACTCGAGCATCTGCTGCGCGCGGAAAAAGGCATCGAGGTACGAGCGCGTGTTGGATACCGGAGAGAGCCTCCACGCACCCGCCCTGCGGAAGATCAGCCGCTCCCGCTTTTCACCACTCGCACCTTCTCCGTCTTCCACTCCTCGCCCAATTCCCCCACGCTTTTCCCAGCCTGTTCCTTCCAGATCGCCTCGTTGTAGTCGCCCCGCCGTGCCGCGGCGTTCAGCTTCTCTACGATCCGGGGGTCGTACTTGCGCGTTACCCAATCCAGAAAATTGGCGGTCTGCCGATACGCGCCGTCAAACCGAACCTTCGACAAATCCTGTTTCGCCAACCAGATGTCATCAGCCCCGTGATAATTCGGCTCGAACACGAAAAATCGAACGTAGTCGGCAATTCCCTCCGTTAACCAGCCAGGAAAAGTCTCCGGCTCGCGATCACCATATTGCTGCACGACGTGTACCAGCTCATGCACCATGGCGCCGACGGCTTCGCCATCGAGCTGCTTGCGAAACCAGTCCGAGTTGCCACTGACCTCAGTGCCGAGAGTTTCAGCTACCCCGGGTTGGGGCCTGAAAGTCATATTCACATGGATGGGCGCGACAAACCCGTCACCGTCCAACAGCTCGTCGATGCGCGGATACCATAACGCCAGAGCCGGAGCTAACTTTGTGCGTGCCCATTCCCGCAGATCAGGCGCCGCGGCTGTATCAATCGAAATCGAAGCTTTTCCATCCGCCGTTGCGATCACGAACACGGCGGCCGCTTTGGTCTCGACAACACTGACGCCGATCCCGCGGCGCAGCGGGTCATCCGCGGCAGTTGCCGCCGCCGCGGTCGTCATGATCAGGGATAGAGCCAACACGGCGACCGCCTGCCACTGCTGGAATCTCATCAATGCGTGCCTCCGAACTTTGCTCCAATTTCCAGCCAATAGGCGCGTCCATAAGCGGTGTAGCTGCCCTGATCATAATAAGGGTAGCTATTATTGGTTGAATCAACCGGGGGTTGCCGGTTGAAGACATTATTGACAATCAACTGCACGTACATACTCCGGTTGAAGGCATATTTCTCGCTGCCATTGACCATGACCCAGGGACCGACGTTGTGCGCCGATTTGTCATTCGTCCAGGTCGGCGAGTAGCGCGTGCCGTGCAGCGTCGTACTGAACCTGCCGATGCTCCAGATCGCATCCAAAGCGACGGAATTGAAGAACTCATTACTGTTGGCACAACACAGCAGATCGAGCGGCACGTCACCGGGGAAGTTCTTGGTGGTGTGCTGCAACTGGCGAAACCACCTTGCATCTACCGAGAAGCCGCCGAAAAGATCGGTCGCCCAACTGTAGCGGGCCTCGCTCTGGATGCCCGCCTGGGTCTCGAGTGCGATATTGGTCGACACCGAACGCATCTGCTCGATGCTGATCGGATCGAGCGTGCCGACCGGCGCCTGGCGCTCGATGAGCGCCAGAGCATTCCGGCAGGTCGGCGAGTTGATGTCGTACATCTGGCCGCCCTCGGAACGGCCGAGACGGCAGTCAGCTTCAGTCTGCAACAGGGCATCCTGGTCGGTCAGTTGCACCTTGTTACTGATCTGCACACGGTCGTAGTCGATAGACAGACGCAGGCGATTTTGCAACGGCGACCAGACAATACCGGTGGTGTACGATTTGGCCGTGATATTTTTCAGTGTCGTGGTACCCGAACTGATGTTGAGCGGCGATACCGTGGCGCTGACCGACGACAGAGGACACTTGGTGATGTTGCTCGACGTATATCCGGCCAATCGGCACTGATACCAGTCAGTCACCGAGCTGTAGCTGCCGGTAGGCCCCTCGAACAGGTAGAACATATCGGGTGTGCGGAAGGCAGTGGCGTAGTTCGCGCGCACGAGCAGGCTCTCCAGCGGCCGAAACTCCAGCCCGGCTTTATAGGTGAATTTCCCGCCACCGTTGCTGCCGCCGTAGCCACTACCAGCCGAATACGTGTAGTGGTCGTACCGGCCGGAAAGACTAGCCGTCAGCATTTTTACGATCGGCACCTGGAATTCGCTACCCAGGGCGTAGTGGTTACGGCTCCCAGCCGAGTTTGGTCGGGAAGTTGAACCGTCGAACTCGCCAGCCGCGGCATTCGGATCAATGGCCGCGTGGACCTCATCCGTGCCGTACTGCGCAATCATGGCGGCGCCTACCGCGCCGGCCGGCAACGAGAACAGCTTGCTATTGTTCACGATCGCGGTGAAGTCGTCGGTCCACGAAACGGAATATTCGGAGCGGGCTGCCGTGAAGTCGGCGTACTGAGCCGACGACAGGGGTGAATAGAACCGTGACAGGTTTGGAGCGAAGATGGGATAGCCGTCCGCGGTCGTTCCCAACCGCGGCCCGAGGTAATAAGCGGTCGCCAGCTGATTGATGAAGTTACCATTCTCTGTCACATAGTGAGTATTCTCCTGCGAGAGATGGTAGTAGGCGTCATAGTTGAATCCAGAATCGCCGAAGGTGCCCTTCAAACCGATGGAGCCGTTGAATTCGTGAGTGAAGACGTGCTGATTCTTGCCATCCCAGCCCCCGAGCTCCTCCGGTGAGTAGATGCGCTGCAGGAGCTCTGCACTCTGGGTATTCTGGTCCCAGATGTAGCCGTTGACATTACCAGTGACCCTGGAGGTGCTCCAGGACGGCAGGCCGTTGGTGTAAGTGGGCTGACTGTGGCCATACAACAGCTCTGTGTAAGCGACCATGTTGTCCGCGAAGTGATACTTTGCGGTCAACAGGGCGTTGATCTTGGTGTCGGCATTGATGATGCTTCCGTAGCCGGCCGCCGGACTGCCGCAGTAGTTTCCCTGACCTGGCCGGAAGGCGTACTCCAGCGTCCCGCCGAACGAGTTGCCGAGAGGCGAGCAGGTTCCAGCCCCCGGATCGGCATAGCCCTTGCCCCGCACGGCGACGAGAAAATCGCGCGAGTCCGGTTGACCGTGACTCAACACGGACAAACCCGGGGTTCTGTTTTGCAGCATGTTGTTCTGGTGGGTGAGCTCCAGGCCGTAGATGACATCGAGCTTGTTCCGTTCAAAGCCGCTCGAGATCTGCAGACGCTCGTTGACGCCGCCACCTTGTGAGTACCCTCCGCCCCGTACGCTGATTGACGTTCCATCGGCTTTGTCCTTGAGCACGACGTTGACCACGCCTGCTATCGCTGACGAGCCATAGATCGAAGAGGCTGCACCGGTGAGCACATCAATGTGGTCAATCAGGCCGACCGGGATATTGGCCAGGTCGGTAATGTCGCTGGCGCCGTTGAAGGCCAGCGGATAGTCCGCCAGCGGCCTGCCGTTCAACAAAGTCAACGTGAAGCTCGGATCGAGTCCGAACAGGCTGATCGAGCTCTGGGCCGGCGTGAAGCCGCCGGTGAACTGGGAGTCCTGCACCTGCCCATTGGCAACCGGCAGCATCCGCAGCGCCTCATAAGCGTCGCGGAAGCCTTCGTTCTCAATATCGGCCGCCGAAACAGTGATGAGAGGCGAGACCGTGTCGGGTTTTGACTGCGGAATCAACGAGCCGGTTACAACAACCTCCTCCACCTCCGGCTTCTTTGCGTCAGTTGCTCGTCCGGGAGACTGACCGGCCGAACTGTTCGTAGCTTCGGGCACCGCCGGATTGTCCTGTTGACTGAATTCGACCAGGCGGAGCCCTTTCCTGCCTGCCCCCGCCGTTGCTTTGCCGTTCTCGTCCGCGGCAACAGGCGACACAAAAGCCCCTTTTTCTTGCCTCTGCGGCGGGTGAACCAACAGTGTATTCGCTGCCGTCAGCTCTGCTGTCAGAGTTGTCCCTACGAGCACACGACCGATTGCCTCGGTCGCCGACAACTGACCCTGAACGGCGGGCGCGGTTACGTTCTCAACCGCAGCAGGCTCGAAGAGAATGTTCATCGCAGTCTGATGGCCGATCGCCCGCAGCGAATCTGCCAATGATTGGCGCGGCAGATTGAAATCGTACAGCGCCTGAGCAAACGCCACCTGCATCGTGAGCACACTGACGACGCAGACGATGGATAGAGGCCAAAGTCTGTGCATGTCTCCCCCGCAATTATAATTTCGCCGAGCGCGACCTGCGAAAGGCGCTGGTTCACAGGAGTAGACTGTTGGGGCGGTACGATACCGCACGTATCCGCCCCACTTTTTCAGCGCCTCGGGTGATCGGCCGCTCGAAGGTGGATGCGGTTGGATTGCTCGATGATCTCGAGGCCGTAGAGTTTGGCAATGGTATGCGCAAAACCACTGCTGTCGCCGGCGTGATAGATGCCGCTGATGCTGAGAGTCGCTATCTGAGGATCGTCGATGATGAGCGTGTTCTTGTCGTAGCGATTCAGCTCGGCAACGGCGTCCTCGAGTCGGGTGCTGTCGAGCATCACCTCGCCGCGGCGCCAGGCCGTAACGGCTTCGATTTTCGGCTCATCGAGCCGCCGGCTTCCGCCGGCGGCAAACGTAACACGCTCGCCGGGTGCGAGAGTCAGCCCCTTGTCGGTTGCCGGGGACACCGTTACCGAGCCTTCCAGCAAGGTGATTGCCGTCCGGGCCGCTTCGTAACGGACCACAAAGGTGGTTCCGATGGCAACGACCTGCTGATCGCCGGCCGTGACAATGAATGGCCGAGCGGCATTGTGGGCAACCTCGAAGAACGCCTCGCCGCGTACTAATTTCACCCGGCGTTCAGAATCACTGTAAGTAATAACGACGCGGGTACCGGAGTTCAACGAAAGCCGGGTGCCATCGTCGAGTCGCACGACGCGCTGCTCACCAACACCCGTTGTGTACGATGGGTCGACCCCCGCCCGCCAGGTTATCCAGCCTGCCAGGCCGCAAAGCAACAGCAGGAGCGCGGCCGCGAGCGACCATTCGCGTCCCCGAGGCTCTTCCTTCCAACGCGTCATGCGGGACACGCCGGGTACCGGAACGCTCGATCCTGCATCCCAAACTTCCGTGACTCGTTCAAACTGCTTGCCGTTCTCAGGGTGCGCCTGGAGCCAATCGCGAAACGCAGCTTCGAGCTCGGCGCTGCGGTGTGGTCCATGCAGCCGCACTATCCACGCGGCCGCCTCCGCACGGGCTGCGCGCTGCACCACTCGCTCCGTCGGTGAACTCGAAGTGCTCATTCCTACGCCTCGTCCATCCAGTCGGTTAGAAAGAGCACGGCTTTGGCCGCGTGTTTTTCCACCATGCTCAGAGTGATGCCCAGGCGTTCAGCGATCTGTATGAAGCTATAACCCTCGGTCCTGTTGAGTAGAAAGACTTCACGCTGGCGCGGGCTCAAGGCGTTTATCCCGGCCATCCAATGCTGCAGACGTTTCTGCCCTTCATACACCGCCTCCGGCGCGGGACTCGGATCGATGAGATCGAGTGTTTCGAGCGCGCCGGGCTGAATTCTCGCCTGCCGCTCGCGCCTGCCTTGATCGGCGGAGAGATTGAGAGCGGTGCGAACCAGGAAGGCTTCGGGCTTCTGCACCGCATGCTCCCGGCAGTACAACTGCAGCCGCAGGAAAGCCTCTTGGATGAGGTCATCCGTGTCATCAACGCTGCGACCGCGACTCCGAAGCAGCCGACGCAGCTTGAGACGCAGGAGTTTGACCTCATCCATGACAGCAACATGACACGCGCGGGATGGTAGGGCAATGCCGTTGGGCAACCTGCAAAAATAGTTGTCCCAACAGGTGAGGTATGGATCCGGATCAACCGTCTACCTCGGATCGGCCGCTTTCGCGCCCGAGGGTACCCGCGACTAAAGGCTGCTGAGCGTAGTGTTCTGGACCTGCCGGCCGGCCGCGTTACTCAGCCCACGCGCGCTACGCGCACAGGCGGCGCAGTGACCGACCGCACGATGCGATAAACCCTACCCTTGACCGGCTCGCGAAACAAATCTACGCGAGTTCCATTCCAGTGGTAGTCGAAATGCCGCCCCTGAAGAACGTGGGACGCCAGGTCGGGATAGAACAGTCCAACACACTCACCAGTTGGATTGCGAACACTCGGATAGACGAGGCCTTCCGCTGCTTGCGCGCGAAGCCCCTCACCCAGGCGCCGAGCCTCGTGGTAATCAACCGGATCGAGCATCCGCGCATAGTCCGGGTCACCTCCGCGCAAATCACGAAGATCGCCGTTCACATCCATCAGCAGCTCACGAAACTGAGAGGTCCAACCGGCAGGTTCGTTCGTGCTAGCCATGAAGCGGGCATGGTGGTGGGCTGTCTCGAACAGCGCCGTCTCGAATTCGCGGCCGACATAAAGCACGCCGAAACGTCCGTCGCCGAAGCGGGTGGGTCTGTCGATGCTCACATGTGTGAAAGGCGCCATGAGGTAGCTCGCCCCTGGCCCTCCAACCCGACGTGTCACGGGCACGAGGTCGATGTTGCCGATCGACTCCATCAAACGCGGATTGGTCTTCTGCTCAGCGGAAATCAGTAGCGGCCAGTCCTCCGGATCCGCGAGGTCTTCGAACAGGTCAATCGGCGGATAGACGCTGCGAATGATTCTGACAGCTCGTTTCCATTCTACTCGTGAGATGGGAATAGAGCCGACATCCATCACCACACGCCGCGCTCGCCATCGAGATAACGGCGCACGCGCATCAAATCAGTCAGCTCCCCACCCAGCATCACATCGAGAGCCGTGCGATTTCCGAAAGCCTCGTTGGGCGCCTTGATCCATGCGTAGCCTCGTTGAGGCTCACGAAACGTGATCCGCAGCGCCTTGTGAATCCCCATGAGGTTGGACAAGCGCGCTTTACCATCACGATCGATGCGTCCGAGATCGCCACCTTTCCAGCGCCGATAGGTACGCACAGGCAGGTCGAGAAGAGTTGCGGCTTCCTCGTCCGTGATGCCCCAGAGCTGGAAAAGATTGCGTGCGGCCCGAAACATCGCCGCCGCCTCCTCGTCTGAAATGGGCGTCGACGAGAACTCCGAAGCAGCCGTCGATACGGGTTGTACGGTGGAGCGCGTGTCCATATGGCCTATTATCGCATTTTACTGCCATATGGCAATAGGCGGCACGGGCCTCCGTCGATACGCGGCGAATGCCTCCTATATGATTGATTTTTATCACAATATTGCAGCGAGCGAGTAAGCCACAACAGCGGAAAACACGCGCTCGCCAGGCATACCCCTCGTCGTCTACCGTACCGTGCCCTTCCTGCGATGTTGTGGTCGTTGGCCGCGCTCGATGTACATGTTGACGCGCGAGAGATCCAACTCGCGCCCCTGACGAAGATCCAACACGGGTGGCCGCGCCAAGAGCGCCAGTGGAACGGGGGGTCTCGCTAAGTGGGACGGCGGCGCCCACACGCGCCGGTGTAGTGTTGTCGACTGTCCGCGCAACTGCGCGTGGGCGGAACCTGGGAGGCAGCGTGAGCCCCGCCATAGAACTCGACTCTTTCATCAACTCACATCCGCTCGGACGTTTCCAAGTCCGGATCGCATTGTTCTGTGCGGCGGTGCTGTTCCTCGATTCCTTCGACTCAGCCGCGCTTGGATACATCGCACCGGCACTCGCGGAAGTTTGGCACCTGCCCCGGGGCGCACTGGGACCGGTGTTCGCGTCCGGCTTCCTCGGCCAGTTGATCGGAGCAGTCGTGGCAGGCCCTGTAGCCGACCGCGTCGGACGCAAGTCCGTCATCGTCGCGGCCTGCATTGCTTTTGGTCTGGGCGCGCTGGCCACGACCCAGGCGAGCTCACTTCCCACCCTGCTGATCCTGCGACTGCTCACCGGTCTCGGACTGGGCGCGGCGTTACCCAACGCTGTTGCACTTACCACGGAATACAGCTCCGTCGCGCACCGATCTCGAATGTTGGTCCTGGTATTTTGCGGAATCACGCTGGGCTCGGTGACTGCGGGGCTGACCGCGGCCCGCCTGCTGCCGGTGTTTGGCTGGACAGCCGTTTTCTGGGTCGGCGGCGCCCTCCCCCTGATACTGGCCCCCGTGCTCGCTCGCGGCTTGTCCGAATCGCCCTACCTGCTGGCGAGCAAGGGCAATCGCGATCGGCAGATCGCCGCGATTCTGCGCCGCATGGACCCTGACGTGCCGCCGGACGCGCGCTTCACGCTTCAGGAAGAGCATACAGCCGCCTCGAGCCCGAAGCAGTTGTTTACCACCGGCCGGCGGGTGGCGACGATCCTCCTGTGGGTGATCGTCTTCATGAATAATCTCGAGATCTACGTGTTCGCGAGTTGGTTGCCGACCCTCGCGCGGGCCTCGGGCCTGGCACAACAGGCGAGCGTGTTGACCGGTGTTGCCCTGCAGGCCGGCGGATTCGCAGGCACCCTGGCCATGGGTTGGCTGCTCGATCGATTTACCATCGAGCGGATGATGGCCGTGAATTACGCCGCTGCGGCCGCCTTCATAGGCTTACTCGCTGTTGTCGCCGGGGACGGGCAATTGATGGGTTGGGTCGCGGCGGCCGCCGGATTCTGCATCGTCGGGGGCCAGACCGGAGCGAATGCGCTGATTGCTTACCGGCATCCCACTTACATCCGCGCGACCGCACTGGCCTGGGCTCTCGGCTCAGGCCGCGTCGCTTCGATCGTGGGTCCCCTGGGCGCCGGGTGGGTCATTTCATTGGGTTGGTCCACTCGCGCAACATTTTTACTGGCGGTCATCCCCGCGCTGTGTGCATCGGCAGCCGTCCTGCGCCTGCATTCGCGCGCACCACAGATTGGAGTATGCGATGTCAGAGTTTGAGCGGGCTCGTAGAAGCCGGACCGCACTGCTGATGTTTGCGGTGGGATGCTTTGCCACCACGCAAATGACTTTCGCCAATCCTGCGCCGCCGATCGCCCCTACACGATACGGTTCGGTGCGCGGTACTGTTGAACAGGCCATCAGTGTCTTCAAGGGCATCCCTTACGCCGCGCCCACCGGCGGCGCCAATCGCTTCCTCCCACCGAAGCCGCCCATTCCATGGACATCAGTGCGGGATGCGACCAGGTTCGGTGACCGTTGCCCACAGTTGTCAGGACCGCCGAGTGCGGCGTGGAGCTCGTGGGTGGAACCCACTACCTCGAGTGAGAATTGCCTGTCGCTGAATATCTGGACGCCCGGCGTTGGTGACGGAAAGAAACGGCCGGTCATGGTGTGGCTCCATGGCGGAGGCTACTCAGTGTCGTCGGGGGCAAGCTCGGTATTCGACGGGACACGCCTGGCCCAGCGCGGCGATGTCGTGGTGGTCACGTTGAATCACCGATTGAACCTCTTCGGATACCTGTACTTGGCGGGCAGCGGTCGCCCGGAATTAGCCGACTCGGGCAATGTGGGCCAGTTGGACATCATTGCCGCCTTGCACTGGATACAGGACAACATCACCGCCTTTGGCGGCGATCCGGCCTCCGTGATGATCTTCGGCGAATCCGGTGGCGGGGGAAAGGTAGGAACGCTGATGGCAATGCCGGCGGCGAAGGGCCTGTTCCAACGCGCCGCCATGGAAAGTGGATTCGCCGTGACAGCCATTTCAACGGAGGCAGCGCAGAAGATGACCCACTCGCTGCTGGCGGCCTTACATCTGCGTGGCGATGATGTTTCTCGATTGCAGAGGGTACCGGTCGATAGACTATTGGCAGCGCTGCAGCAGGTCACTCATGGGATGCCATTCGGGCTGGGACCTGTCGTCGACGGACGATCACTCCCACGAAACCCGTTCAGTCCGGATGCACCCGAAGTATCGTCGGCAGTGCCACTCCTGGTTGGTTATAACAAGGACGAAACAACGGTACTGTTTGCTCCCGCGGGTGCTTTCGACCTGGATTGGCCGGGCCTCGAGGCGCAACTGCAGAAGCAAATTCCCCGCGATGATGTCATTCCACTGGTGGCCGGTCTGCGACAGATCAGACCCTCGGCCACGGCCAGTGACCTTTTCTTTACGATCACAACCGAGCGCGGCATGGGCAGAAACGCCAGAGCCGTGGCGGAGCGCAAGGCCGCCTTGGGCCGCGCTCCCGCTTACCTTTACACCCTGCAATGGACCACGCCGGTGGAGGGGGGCAAGCTGCGAGCCCCTCATTCGCTCGACGTCCCCCTGGTATTCGACAATGTGGCCCGCTCCGAATCTCTCATCGGCCCGGGAGCGCCCGAGGCGCAAAAGGTGGCCGACACAATGAGCGCGGCCTGGATTGCATTCGCTCGCACCGGGTCACCGAATGCCCCCGGGTTGCCAGCGTGGCCACCCTACAACAGCGAGCAACGACCCACGATGGTCTTCAACACGGTGAGCCGCGCTGTAAATAACCCTCTGCATCGCGAGCTGCAGGTGCTGGCGCCGGTAATTCCAACGCCCGCCAGCCCGTAAACAGTGCTTATGTGGCGGGCGGCGGTCATCTGCAACGTCCGCCGCCACGCACACTTTTAGAAGTTCAAGCGCACACCGGCGCGATACGACCGTCCCAGAGCATCAAACAGCGACATGTTCGTCGAGCCTTGGTTGCTCGGCGCAATCGGCGGATCGCGGTTGAAGAGATTTTGCACACCGAAGAACACTTCGAAGGTGTTGTCCGCGATCTGCATCAGGCGGTAGCGGGCCCCGAGGTTGAAATACACGGCTCCGGCGACATGGTTGTCGTTGATGCTGTTGGGAAGATTGACGTTGTAGCCGGACCGATCGGGACCGATCAACGTGGAATCGAAGAGACCGGCGCCAATCCAGCGGGTTTCCAGGGTCATCGACAGCGGACCCGCCGTGTAGGTGAGCAGGCCATCCATCTGCCAGTACGGCAGGCCGGCGCCTCCGCCGGAGACATTGTTGCCGCTGACACCCGCACGGTCGACCGACAGCCCTGTGATGTCCGTCGTCTTCAGGTGCTCCAGCCGGGTTGTGAGCAAGTTGAAGTCCAACGTTCCCGGTGCCTTCGCGAACAGACGCGTCAGGGGCAAGTTATAACCCAGTTCGACATCAAATCCGCTGGTCTGCAGCCGGTTCAGATTCAGGAACAGCGTTCGCACCTGGTCGACCGAGCCGGTACTGCCGAAGGTAACCAGATTGCAGTAGCTGCCCTGGGTGCGGCACCGATCTACAATGAGCTGCCCGGTCAGTGTTGAGATCGCATTCTTCAGGTCGATATCGTAGTAGTCCACCGAAGCATGCAGCCCCTCGAGCCAGTCCGACCCCATCACGGTAAAGCCGGCTGTAGTGGTCGTCGCGGATTCCGGAGTGAGCTGGGAATTTCCGCCGCTCACCGTGGGTGTCAGCACTCCGCCTACTGTCTGAAATCCGGTAGTCAACGGACTGTAGAGCTCTCCGACGTTCGGGGCCCGGATGTCGCGCGACCGTGTTGCCCTCAAGCGCAGCCAGCTGACAGGTTCATAAACAGCGCCATATTTCCATGTCGTCACGGTGCCGCTGGTGTCATAGTTCGTGAGCCGCACCGCGCCGTTCAGCGATAATGAGTCGGCCCAACGTTGGTTTCGGGCAAGCGGCACGTCGGTTTCCACATAGCCCTCCTTGACGCGAATCGTGCCTCGAGCGATCGAGCTGTTGAAAATATAAAAGCCGCTCGAGGCTGAGGTGGGATCCGCGATCGTGGACACCTGATTCGTACGATACTCGACCCCGGCCGCCAGTGGCACCGTGCCCGCCCACGTGTGGAAGAGGTCGCCCTGTACATTCGCCTCCACCACATGCTGTTTGAAATTCTGGGACTGGGTTGCGGTGCCATACAGGTAGGCTTTTGCCGCGGCCGAGAAGTTATTCAGACCAAACAGGTTCGCGGGCTGGCAGCCGTTTCCCGGATTCGTGAGGGTCGAGCGGCAGACGATCTGGCCGCTGGCCGGATCGATGACCGCATCGGCGGCAAGCTGGATCCGCGTGAGGGCCCCCGGCGCGTTCGGCACGCCCGCAATTTGCTCCTGGATCCGGTTGTTGGAAACCGCCTGTTTATACTCCGTAGTGCCGAATTCGTAGGACGCGTCCCACTTCCAGTGATCGCTGATCCGCCCCTTCAGTCCAGTGAGAACGCGGTAGAGATCGGTGCTGTTGCGATTGTCTGTGTACCCGAAATCATCTCCCAGGCGCCCGAGTGTAAAGGTCGTGGCGCTGGTGAGTGGGGCGCCTGCGGCGAGGAGCGCGGAGCGCACGCCGCCGGGCAGGTATGGGTTGTCACCACGAATCGTGATCGTGCTGCCTGCACTGGTATCGCGCGTTTGCGCCCCGCGACCATCCGACGTAACGCGGCCGTAGGAGAGTTGCAACAGTCCCTCGAGGTTGTCGGTAACATCGTAGTTGAGCCCGAGAAAGCTCACATAGCGTCGAGTTGGCACCACCATGAGCGGCGCGCCGATGAAACCGTTATAGCCCTGGCCCCCGGCCATGAACGTGGAGTTATTCGGAAAGACGAGCCCATACTGGAACGGATAAGGAGTGCCGTCCGGTTGGAACGTGGTACCGCGAAGCGAACTGTTCACGACCGTGCCATTTACACGAACCGGGCTCACGACGATACCACCCGGCACAGCCGTTACCGTGTGGGAGTTGGGCAGAATGTTGTTCGCCGGGTAGCCTGCTAACTTCGGCGTCGTGGCGGAGGAAGGATTGGTGATGTCCTGGTATTCGCGCGCGCACCAATCCCGTGTATAGCAATCCCCGGTACCTCCGTTGTCCTCGTACTCAAACGCGCCCGTGATATGCCCGCGTCCCGCGCCAAAGTGGGTGCCGCCCGCGATAGCGGCAAGGTAGTCCCGACCGTCGCCCCTTTCGGTCTGCCCGTACTGCAGCTGGCTGATAACACCCTGCAGGTTGGACTTGAGAATGAGATTGACCACTCCGGCTACGGCATCCGAACCATATGCGGCCGATGCACCGCCGGTAACGACTTCGGAACGGTCGATGAGTAGCGTGGGGATCTGATTGAGATCCACCGTCCCTTCCTGCGTGGAGGGGATGAATCGACGGCCGTCGACGAGCACCAGTGTGCGAGTGGGCCCCAACCCCCGAAGATCCGCTTGTATCGTGCCGGCCTCACGGGGCGTGATATTCGAGGTTTGAGGTGTTGTGGAAGCACGAAACGAGGGCAGCGTGTTTAACACCTGGCCGATATTGGTCGCGCCGAGGTCCTGCAAACGCGCTTGGCTGACGACGGTTACCGGCGTTGGAGCAGCCGTTCCGTCGCTCACAATCCGCGTCCCGGTCACTGTCACCTCGTCCAGGACCGATGCCTGCTGCGGCGAGTCTTGCGCCCTGGAATACCCCCCAGCCAGTGCACAGCCGAGGCCCCATAGGACGGCGAGTCCGCCGGCCCTGTCTTTTGTCTCTAGTCTCCCCATGGCACGGCCTACCCCCTTTCAGGCTCGCGTTTTGTTGAATCCGGGCTGGCCGCACATCTCCGGCCGGCCGCGATACAGCCGCCGGCCACCGATATTTCATTCGAACTAGTTGAGCTCGTGCGACCTGTGGCACAGTCCGACTCGAAGCCGGACAGTAGACCCAAGCCGTTGGAATCGGATAGGCCCTTTCGCTGAGAAGCGGTGTTCCAGTATTGCGATATGGGGGTCCGATGCCGGCCGGTCGATTCGACTAGGGGGAACCATGTTGCTCAAATCGATCTCCGAGCTGCCGTCTGCGGGCACGCAACCGGGGCCGCGACTGGACTTGAATCTGCTGATGCTGTTTCTGGACATTGTCAATGCAGGCAGCATCAGCCAGACGGCGGCGCGCCTTCACATGCCCAAAGCGACCCTGAGCCGCAAGCTGCGCCAGCTCGAGGAGCAGATGGGCGCCGTCCTGATCAAGCGAGGACCGCATCGGTTGGAGGTGACGGACATCGGGCGCGCCCTGCTACAGCGCTGCGAGCGGATCGCCGCAGAATCGGACGATGCCACCCTTATAGCATCCGAGATGCAATCCAAGCTCAGCGGGGCGATGCGCATCAGCATGCCTTTCGGTCTGAGCAATACCTGGATCAGCCAGGCGCTCGCGCAGTTTGCCCTCCGCTACCCGGACGTAAAGCTGACAATTCACGTGACGAATCGCTGGGTCGATGTCAGCGAAGAGCCGTATGACGTAGCTATCCACATCGGCCGGGTCCGCAACGAAAATCTTCCTATCAGGCGTTTGGCGGAGCTGCCGCGCGGATTTTATGCAAGCCCCTCGTACTGTGAACGACGGGGGGTGCCCCAATCGCCCGCGGACCTGCTACAACATGACTGCATTCCGCTGGAAAGCCAGCTTACGGATGGGCTGTGGAGGTTTGGTGAGCTCGAGCGCGGACAGGTGAATCCGCGAATGATCACAACTGATATCATGGTCGCTCGGGAAATGGCGATGTGTGGCTTGGGTATCGCCATGCTCACACATGCGGTATCCGAGCCCGACGTGAAAGGCGGACGGCTGATGCGGGTTCTACCGGCGTTCGAATTGCCACCGGTGGTCATCGCGGCCATGTTTCTGGAGCGGCGCCACATGCCGCTGCGAATCCGGGCTTTCATCGATCTCATTGCCCAGGCGATCCGCGCCGACCCTGGCGTGCTCGGAAACCAAACGAGCTGACCTGTCCGCCGCGGCGGTCCGCGAGCCCGCACGCCGACTCGCCCCCTACCCTCCATGTGGACTTCGCCGAAGCATCGGTGGCGTTCCATTTTCGACATCCCCCCTTTTCGTCCGCACGACTCACCGCGGTGAGACCGTCGCGGCTACGATTGGCTGGGGTGTCGCGAGTTGCGATGGCACCGATCGAATCTCACCGGAAGGGCCAGCCCCATGTCAACGAATGTGACGGCGGAAGTGCAGCTCATCATGCGTCCAGGCGTGCCGCCGGAGCAGGTTGTTGGAAAGAAGATTCCGCCGCCGCCGGTATATTCCGAGGTTCGTGAGAACGGCCTCCACATCGAACGCAACGTATCCGTGGCGCTGCGCGACGGTACGCGTATATTCGTGGACATCTACCGCCCTGACAGCACGCATGATGAGGTTGGTCTGCCCATCCTTCTCGGATGGAGTCCCTACGGAAAACACAACACGTCGGAACGCCTGGTATGGCCGCAAGCCGATGTCGCTGCGGGCTGGATCTCCCGTTACACCGGTTTCGAGGCGCCCGATCCCGCCTATTGGTGTCAACACGGCTATGCGATTGTTTACCCGGATCCGCGCGGGAGCTGGTACTCGGAAGGCGAACTTCGTCACGGTGGCCAAGGCGAGGCCGAGGACTGCTGCGATCTCATTGCGTGGCTGGGACGGCAGACCTGGAGTAACGGCCGGATCGGCATGTCCGGCGTGTCCTATCTGACCGCGATCCAGTGGTACGTGGCCTCACTGCGCCCACCCCAACTGGCGGCAATCAATCCATGGGAAGGTTTCACCGACTGGTACCGCGAGTTTGCCTATCACGGCGGCATTGCGGAAACCTCCTTTCTCGTGCGCGGAAGTGCCAACCTGCAATGGTCGACGACGCGTACGGAAGACACCCCGCGCAATGCCCGCGCGCATCCATTATACGATGCCTATTGGAAGAGCAAGGAGTGTGACCTCGAGGCCATCGACGTACCAGCCTACGTCGTTGCCAGTTGGTCCGATCAGGGGCTGCATACCCGCGGAACGCTCGAAGGTTACAAGCGAATCTCCTCCAGGCAGAAGTGGCTCGAGGTACACGGCAGGAAGAAATGGCATTACTTCTATCACCCCGAAAATGTACGCAAGCAGCGGGAATTCTTCGACCGCTTCCTCAAGCAATCAGGCGCGACGGCAGCGGATCAGCCCAGGGTGCTGTTGGAAGTTCGCGAAGCGGCCAACATCGGGGAGTTTCGTGCCGAGCGCGAGTGGCCTCTGGCACGGACTCGATTCACGCCCCTGTATCTCGATGCGCGCACACGAACTCTCAACGAGACCTCCGTTGATGCCAGCTCCGAGACTCGTTACGAGCCGCTCGGCGCCGATGTTGGCGTGAGCTTCGACTACACGTTTGCGCAAACCACGGAGCTGACAGGCCACATGAAGCTGAAACTGTGGGTCGAGGCCGTGGGCTCAGATGACATGGACCTGTTCGTGGCCATACAGAAACTCGACCGCGACGGGCAGATCGTCCCTTTCGTGTTTTATTCGCTGAACGAGAATGGGCCAGCCGCTCTGGGTTGGCTGAGAGTGAGCCATCGGGAGCTGGACGCGCGCCGCTCCAGGCCGGAACAGCCGTTTCATTCCCATCTGCGCGAGCAGCGGCTCACTCCAGGTGAGCGCGTGTCGGTCGAGATCGAAATTTGGCCGTCTTCGACCCGTTTTCTCGCAGGCCAGACTCTGCGAGTACGCATACAGGGAAGTGACATCGCGATCGAATCCGCGCCCAATGCGCCATTCGCACGACACGAAGACACGCGCAACAGTGGAATCCACGTGATCCACACCGGCGGACCATTCGATTCCCATCTGCTCGTTCCCGTGATTGCGCCTGTTGGAGCATGAGCGGCTGGACGACGAAGGAGATTGACATGGGCGGAGCTGACAACAGGGTCGGTGAAATCGACGAAGAAGCCTTCCGCGGCTATATCGCTGCGTTCAACCGGAATGACTTCGAGGGATTCGGCCACTACTACGCTGACGACATCGAATTCGTAGGCCGCGCTGCCACCTTGCGTGGTCGAGATGAGCTGCTGAGCTTCTACCAGCAAGTGAAATCTCGCGTGCGCGAGACCATTGCCATACAGGATATCGTGGCAGGTGAGCGCACGCTGGTCGCGGATCTGATCACGGACCTGCATCCTCTGGAGGACTGGCCCGATTTTCCAACCGGCCCCCTTCGCAAAGGCCAAACGCGCCGTTCGCAGAATTTCGTGTGGTACGACCTGGCCGAAAGGCGCTTCATCCGCATTCGAGCAGCGCACTATAGACGGGTCGACGGACTTACCTTCGAGCCGACCGAGATCCCCGCGGAGCACGCAGCGGGCACGGACGGGGTCACCGCGCACCGAGGCAGAACATTCACTCCCGAGGAGTTTGCCGCCTATATCGATGCCTTCAATCGAGGCGACTTCAGCACAGTCTGCGCGTACTACGACCCGGAAGTCGTGCTGGTGACCGGCGGGCACCACGAGCTGCGCGGACCGCAGGCGATCTGCGAGTTCTATCAGAGCGTAAGGGCTCAAACTCAGCGAACGGTCCATATCAAGAACCTGGTCAGCGTGCCCGGCCGAATCGCGGCGGAGCTCGAATCGGAGTTTTTGGCGTTGCAAGATGTACCGGACTTCACGGCGGGTCCGATGAAGAAAGGCGAACGGATGTTCCTGCACACAGTGGTGTTGTACGAAGTTGGTGACGAGCGCTTCGTCAGAATACGGTCGGCGTCGCTGCGCAAGCAGCTGCGCGGATAAACAATCTGTCTCGCCACTCGTCACGGTACTATAGACCCGGACCCAAGGCCTCATGTTCACCACCGACACGGCGGATTTCTCATGGCCAAGTTTCCCTCGAGCCCCAACTACACAGGTTTCAACGCACCCTCACGCGTCGAGGCGGACATCGCCGATCTCGAAATCGAGGGCGAAGTTCCGAAGGACATTCATGGGGTGTTTTACCGGGTAGCCCCTGACGCGCAGCGACCGCCGCTCCGGGGCGACGACATCTGGTTCAACGGCGATGGCATGATCTCGATGTTCCGCTTCGAGAACGGGCGTATCGACTTCAAACAGCGCCGCGCGCGCACCGATAAATTCGTGCTCGAGGAACGGGCGGGCCGTGCCTTGTTCGGTGCCTATCGCAACCCTCTCACAGACGATCCTTCAGTCGCGGGCCGCTACCGTGGCACGGCTAACACCAACGTTCTCATGTATGGCGGGCAGTTGCTGGCGTTGAAGGAAGACAGTCCCGCCCTCGCGATGGATCCGCTCACTCTGGAAACGAAGGGCTACACCGACTTCCAGGGGCAGGTGAAGAGTCCCACCTTCACAGCGCATCCGAAGATCGACCCGCGTACCGGCGATATGTGTGCGTTCGGTTATGCCGCGAAGGGACTGTTGACCCGCGACATGGTCTATTACGAGCTCAACGAACAGGGAAAGCTCAAACACGAGGTCTGGTTCGAGATTCCCTATTACTGCATGATGCACGACTTCGGTTTGACCGAAGACTACGCCGTATTCCACGTCATCCCGATCGTCAGCAGCTGGGAGCGACTCGAGGCAGGGCTGCCCCACTTCGGCTTCGATACCACGAAAGACATCTATCTTGGCGTACTGCCGCGCAAGGGCGAGGCGAGCGACATCCGCTGGTTCAAAGCACCGAACTGCTTCGCCAGTCACGTGATGAATGCCTTCAACGAAGGCACGAAGGTTCACATCGACGTGCCCATGGCCAAAGGAAACATGTTTCCCTTCTTCCCTGACGTGCACGGAGCGGCATTCGATCCGCAGAAGTCGCTGTCGTACATGACCCGGTGGACGGTCGATATGGACTCGCGCGGCGATGCCTTCGAGAGCATGACGCGTCTTACGCAGATCAGCGGTGAATTTCCCCGCATCGATGAGCGCTACGCCTCGGCGCCCTATCGTTATGGCTTCCTGCTCTCGCAAGACTTCTCCCGGCCGCTGCAGTTGCCAGGCGGCCGGTCGGCGTCGGGAATGATGATCAACACGCTGGCGCGCCTCGATCACGCCACCGGGGAAACGCAGTCCTGGTGGTCGGGCACGTCCTCGACCATTCAGGAGCCCTGCTTCATTGCGAAGCCGGGTCAATCCGGCGAGGGCGAGGGTTACCTGGTCGCCGTCGTCAACCGGCTCGCCGACAGCCGCTCGGACCTCCTGATTTTCGACGCGCAGCGCCTCACCGATGGCCCGGTAGCGACCGCCAAGCTCGAAATTCGCCTGCGCGGCGCGCTGCATGGCAACTGGACCCCTGCCGACAAACTTACAGGGATCGCGAAGGCGATGAGCTGACATGGCGAAAACCTCATCCCGATCTGGAGCCGCAGACACCATGGAAGATTCCGCGTTGGATCTACGCTTCAGCCATGCGTTCGACATTCGCATCAACTTCGACAAACGCTGGCTGATTGGACCGATCTCTGGTGGCGCCAATGTCGGCTACACCTCG